>ERZ773186.17-NODE-17-length-165853-cov-10.077335_pt1 | contig 165853 bp, 142 predicted proteins | sample MGYA00581000_ERZ773186 | MGnify/ENA primary metagenome ERZ773186 (study PRJEB29015, sample SAMEA2737752) | human gut metagenome | biome: human gut; feature: human-associated habitat; material: faeces | place: China | collected 2012 ...
AACGACTTGCCCCCGAATGGCGTTGATGACGCGGGCAAGGTCTGCCGTGTGCGTCCTCCGCAGCACCTCGTTTTTCAACCGAGCCATCAGTTCGGGCGAGAAAAACTCCTCGGCAAGCGAAGCCTCGATGTCGAGTATCTTGGGGCGAAGTGCGAGATAACGCTCCCATTTAGATCCATTGCCTTTCACTTGTTCGGTGATGGCGAGGTCGGGAAACATCGTTTCCCCAAAGAACGAAGCCTGAGAGGAATTAAGCCACTGACTCGCACCGACAAGTGCCGGCAACAGATTGGCGATGCAATCGTCGCGGTAGTCGGCGAGCGAGCCAATCAACCTGTCAACTCTCTCTTTCGATGCCGGAGCGACGTTTTGGTTGCTGACCACTCCAAAGCCATTTGGAGTAAGCACCAAATCGAGCGAAGGGATTGCCCGACGAAGTGCTTCCGAGGCAATGAGTTTGGCAGTGATAATCTTTATCGGGTTATCATCGGCATATCCGCAAATCGTGTTGAACGTCTTGGCGGAAACGAAAGTTTCAATCACCCAATTTTCCGCAAGGTCAATATCGACCTTGACCTTGTCAAAGAGCGACACTTCGCCTTTGACCGTAGCGAACACATTAGGCAGGTACTGCCGCAATGTGTCGTCATTGTTTATCAGTTTCGCCATTTGTAGTTACTTGTTTAGCGTCGGCGTGTTCGTCGAGCGTGGTTAATTGAATAAACGGACAATCAGGCACGACACCTTTCCACCCATTAAAGCGAATGATAATTCGATGGACGGTGAAAAGCAAGTCGTGATACGGCTTTTGGAGTGCCTGTGCGATAGTATAGAGTTCTCGTTTGTCGGAGCCGGAATTATTCGACTGCGACTTGCCGGGCACACTACCCACAAGATTACTATGCACACGCATAGTAAAGCAGAACATATTCACGGCCTCCTGAATGTCGGTGCTCCAGTCTCCACCCTCCTTGGAGTCATCAATTTTGTTGATGACCACATCGTGCTGCTCCTTGCCGTCGGGCGTAACGTAGAACGTGGAGAACCAGGCTTTGCCGCTGTTCTCCGCGCCGGTGAGGAAGTCAAGGATAGTCTGCTTCTCGCGGACTATTCGCTCCTGCTGTTTACGGCGGTCGGTGATACCCTCGGCGCGGAATATTGACTCCCAATATTTCGCGCCGACCTCGATGTGGTACTTGATAGGTGCGGTATTGCGGAGCTTCGCTTCCTTGGCAATACCGATGAGCTGCTTGATGTTGTACCACTTGCCGCGGAACAACGCGCCGTAGTAGGGAATGGGATAATAAGTGCTGTCAACCGTAGGAATACGGCTGACGATAGCGAACTTGCGGAACTTCGACTTTTTGGCGAGTTTGTCTTGCAGATCTCGCCACGGAGAAGTCGGATCGAGCAGGTCGATTTCCTCGATGTCGCTGCGCGACGAGATAGATTTTCGCCAGTTGGCGTAAAGGATTTTGGAAATTCGACCGTGCTTGTCAGCCGGGGTGAAGCGACAATAACAGGCTTCCTTTCTCAACAGGCGCACAATGCGTGTGCCGTCCTCGTTGAGAATAAGTACTGACACGGCGAAGCCAAAGTGCTTGAAGTCCTGACAGATGCCGAGGAAGTAAGCGGCGAGGTCATTGTCAAGGAGGAAGTCATCGACAGCCGACTTAACCGATGCGGAGGCTTCGGTGGCGCAGTATTGCAGCCCCGAACCGTAGCAGACCTCGGCGTTGAAACACTGGCAGGTTGCGAGTGTTTCGTCCTTTTCTACAAGCGCGAGCAGGTCGAAAGGCATCTGGTTGTCGCCGCCCCACGGAATATAGGAAAGGCTATCGTCTACGATGGTCGGCACAATATCCACGTCTTCCTTGAACACGGACGCGGAGTTGACGGTGAACGCAGCGCGGGCCTCGAAGCCCGGAAGCGTTTCAACGGAGTTGAAATTAAGAAAGTCCATAACTTTGAGATTTAATACTCAAAGGTATGGACTCCTATGCGGTTGCTAAAAGACGTGCTATTTGCGAGCTCCAGTTCTTTTTTGTGTGTTGTTACGGGTGCTTGGTTTTGCCTTCACTTTAGGAGTCGGAGCAGGTACAGTAAAAATAGATTTCATATCTACGACAACGGTTTCCGTATCCTCATTATAAAGATAAACTTCTTTCGGTTTGGTTAGAATGTACGGCATGTCAAATCCCATACTATTTCCTTGTTCCTTTACTCCTTGTATGTTAACAATGAACATCAGATAATACGGACAGGGATGAACTCTCATTGCATCTTCGACATCGACTGCTATTTCTTCGGATATTGTAGGAGTTACAAAGTATCTTCGTTCATATGGCTTACCAAAAAATGTGCCAGTTTCAAGTTCAAAAGCTGCTTTTGGAACTATAGTCGTATAGAAATTTGAAAAAGTAAATGTGTTTGGTTGTTTTAATGCGTCAGGAGTTATGGTTGAAATTGTGAACTTAAAATTACGATTCTCCACGTTGTAGTTATTGTTGTTATATAAATAATACATTATGGCGTAGTCTGTATTCTTTAAGTCTTCTTTGATTTTTTGGAATTTAGGTACCAATACATCAGTATACTCAGGTGTTTTCTCAAACATCTGTTTTTTTAGAGCTGAAGGATATTTGTCATGAAGTCCAAAAAATGAATATATATTATCTTCAAGTAGATTCAGAACCTTATAGTGGTCCATGATTTGCCATTCACCATCTACAAGAATGGGTATTTTATCATTTCTTACATCGATTAATTTGACATTATTTTGAGCGTTGAGTATGGAGATAGATAAAATAAAGAAAAAGAGGACTAAATATTTCTTCATTGTGATAGATTCGTTATTTGACAATTATCCAAGTTGTGCAATTCAAGATTCCACCATTGAGTGCGACTTCGTTGTAATCAATGGTTTCGATGATTTTAGTGGGGAACACCTCTTTGATTTTGGCAAGTGCTTCGGTATCTTTATTGCCGGGCACACCAAACATAGGCATCACAATAATGTTGTCAACTTCGAGGTAGTTAAGGTAAATACCGATAGCATGGTCGGTGTTTCCCTTAATCTTATGTTCAAAGAATGGGAAGTTGATATATTTTAGGTTTGCATTATCAAGAGCATTGATAATAGCTTTCTTCATATAGACGAAGTCTTGCTCCAGATTGTTGACGAGAACTGTATTTGAGTCAACAAATCGCATCATGCCGTCGGCATGTCCCGTAAAATCATATTCGGGCTTGTAAGCCGGAATAATGATGATTTCACATTCAAGCAATTTTGCGAGTTCTGCTTTGAGATTTTCTTCAGTCCAATCCGGATTTTCTGAGAAAATTCGGTCGGTAATGATAGCCTTGTTGCCATACATAACTACATTGCCGCCATCAAGATTGATGTTTGAGAAAATCGGTGTTATGCCGTTGACTTCATCAACGTGCTTAACATCAGAACGAGAGTCTGAAAATTTAGGGTCGTTCAAATATGATGGTTCATATTTGAATTGGATAAGTTTACCGCTTGGTGTCTGCACCGGCATATAATCTCTACACCATATATCTTTAGTACCTTCGAGGAAGGCAAAAGGAATATTGTGCTTATTCAGTATGTCGGTAAGACGTTTACAAGTTTTGGGAAACTTGGATGCCAATAATGATGAAAGATAAACGATTTGAGTGCCGTTTTCAATCTTAGCAGAAGATTGAGACATTTGAATCTTAGTGGTTTCTTCAACAATGGAGGATTTCGGTTGCTGATTGGTAACAGTGTTCCTGGTTGTATTATTAGCCCATTCTCTACGGAACTGGGCATCATCGGAGCCAAGCAGTTGAATACATAATTCACGAGTAGGTTCAATCTTGTTTTGCGTGCAAATATCTCGGAAAACATTGAACTTACCTCGACCATCGGCGTTGAAAGCGTTGATGTAGTCGTTTGAAATGAATATACCTGAAGCAGCTAAAACGACCTGCATTTTTCGCAATATACTTCTTTGCTTCTTCATAGGCGTATTTTTGTTGACCAAATCATTCATGAGTTGGTCAAGCGGTTTCTTACGAAACTTATGATATATTGCCTTTACTCCTTCATATATCCCAAACAGGCTACCTGCAACACCTATGACAGTAACTGCAATTTCAATCGATTTCATTTTGGAGTTAAAATAGTTCTGATATTTTGCTTGCAAAGTTACGCATTTTCAACGGAATAAGCGTAACGATTTGGCTACAAAAATACTTCGCAGTCGTTGACGCGGAAGATACAGCAGTCGCGTATCTTGCGGCACTCCCCGGAGGCAAGGATTTTGACATTGCGCCAACCACCGTAAAAATTGTAGCGGAGCGATATACAATTTTGGAGGTGGAGTATCGAGCCGTCAGATTTCCAAACGGAAATATCGACAGGGTCGCCGCTGTTGAGCATAGTGCGAGCGGTAGATATGTGTATCGAGCGAGCTGCCCTTAACTAAAAACGGACTATGTGATGATTATTTAGTACCGCAACATTGTCGCACATAGAACAAATACATTATGTATATACACGAAGAGATAATTGGATAAACTTCCGTTGGGATGCTTCTGATGTATCAAACCTTTAGGAAACAGAATGTCGACAATAAAAAATTTTATTGTCGACATTCTGTTTTGAGCTATTGGGTAGAGGCTATTTAAGCTTGTCGATGATCTGCTGAATGGTCAATTCTTCTTGCTCGCCAGTTTCCATACATTTCAGTGTGACGGTGCTTTTTTCCAATTCTGTCTCGCCGATGATTGCCACGTAAGGGATGTGGTTGTCGTTGGCATATCCCATCTGTTTTTTCATCTTGGCAGTTTCTGGATACAGCTCGCAAGAGATGCCGGCGGCACGCAGTGATTTGATATGTTTGAGCGAAGCCGCTGCCTCTTTGTCTCCGAAGTTTACGAAGAACACTGTTGTCCCAGCCTGTGTGCCTGTTGGGTATAGGTCGAGCTGGTTGAGCACATCGTAGATGCGGTCGGCTCCGAAAGAAATGCCCACGCCCGACACGCCTGGAAGTCCGAACACACCGGTAAGGTTGTCGTAGCGTCCGCCGCCGGTGATGCTGCCGATTTGCACGTCATTGGCTTTCACTTCGATGATTGTGCCGGTGTAGTAATTCAGACCGCGTGCCAGCGACACGTCAAGTTCCAAAGTGGCGTTGATGCCGATTTCATCAGTCTGACCGATTACGAAACGCAGTTCCTCAATACCCTTTTTGCCGATTTCTGAAGTGGCAAGCAACTGTTCCAGACTCTCAAGTTTCTCGTTGTTTGAACCTGAAAGCGTAAGCAGTGGCTGCAATTGGTCGACAGCGGCCTGGCTGATTCCTTTTTCAAGAAGTTCGGCATTGACGTTGTCGATGCCGATTTTGTCGATTTTGTCGATAGCCACAGTGATGTCGACAATCTTGTCTGGCTCGCCGATGACTTCGGCAATGCCCGACAGCACTTTGCGGTTGTTGAGCTTTATGGTGATGTTTATGCCGAAGCGTTGGAATACGTCGTCGATAATCTGCAGCAAGTCAATTTCGTTGAGCAGAGAGTCGGTGCCTATAACGTCGGCGTCACATTGATAGAATTCGCGATAGCGTCCTTTTTGAGGGCGGTCGGCGCGCCATACTGGCTGAATCTGGAATCGCTTGAACGGGAATTGCAGTTCGCCGCGGTGTTGAACCACGAAGCGGGCAAATGGCACCGTAAGGTCGTAGCGCAACCCCTTTTCGCAGAGTGCGGATGTCAATCGCGGACAGTTGCGGTCAAGCAGTTGTTCGTCCGATGCGTTCTTGAGGAAGTCTCCGGAGTTGAGTATTTTGAAAAGCAGTTTGTCGCCTTCTTCTCCGTATTTGCCCATCAGAGTGGAGAGATTCTCCATCGCCGGGGTTTCAATCTGTCGGAATCCGTGAAGTGCGAAAACTTGTTTGATTGTGTCGAATATGTAATTACGCTTTGCCATCTCCGCAGGGGAGAAGTCGCGCGTTCCTTTGGGTATGGATGGTTTCTGTGCCATTTTTATATAATCTTTAAAACGTTGCACAAAAGTAGTGCAAATAATTTGTTTTTCATATCAATTTGGACTAATTTGTCGCTTGCCGGCTATGCCGTAGGCGCATATTAGTCGCGACGCCCAAGAAAAATGAAAATGTAGTAGACAAGCGTGGCAAGACTTGCGAGAGCTGCGACAACGTAGGTGTAGGCGGCTGATTTCAGCGCGTCTTTTGCCTGCGCTGTGGTTTGCCCGTATGTGATACCCGCGTTGCTTAACCATGCCATAGCCCGCTGGCTGGCATTGATTTCAACAGGGAGTGTCACGAAGGAGAACAGTGTGGTGAGTGCATACAAGCCGATGCCGAACAACAGAAGCCCGGGGAAGATGTTGAGAAGCACAATTCCTGCAAGCAGTATCCACGGCATTACGTTTGATGCAAAACTAACCGCAGGCACGAGGTTGGACCGCAGTTGAAGAAAAGAATATTTTGTGGCATGCTGCACGGCGTGGCCGCATTCGTGGGCGGCAACGGCCGCCGCTGCCACGCTGCTGCCGTAGTACACATTGCGGCTAAGATTGACGGTCAATGTGGCAGGATTGTAATGATCGGTCAGTTGTCCTTCTATTTGTGTTACTTTCACGTTGTTGATGCCATTGTCGCGCAGCATTTTTTCTGCCACTTGAGCGCCCGTCATTCCGTTGCTTAAAGGCGTTTTCGAATAGGTGCTGAATTTGCTTTTAAGAGAAGCCTGCACGGCATAACTTGCCACTGCGATTGCGATGAATAGTATAAAATACATAATCGTTTAAGTTTATAGGTAAGTATATATAAACGATTTGGCAAAATTTGTGCCAAAAGAAAAACGGCGGAGGTGGATTGACACCTTCGCCGTTAAATGCAATGCTGTGTGTTGACTATTTGTCAGTTTTGAGCCATTTGTCAAACCAGCCGAAGAATTCGCGTTGCCACAAAAGAGCGTTCTGGGGCTTGAGAATCCAGTGGTTCTCGTTAGGATAAACAAGCATGCGGGTGGGGATGCCGCGGAGTTTGGCGGCGTTGAATGCCATCATTCCTTGCGAGGCAAGAATGCGATAGTCCTTTTCTCCCACAGAGATCATGATTGGAGCGGTCCATTTGTCAACGGCCTTGTGCGGTGAGTTGGCATACGTGCGCTGTGCGACGGCGTTGTTTTTGTCCCAGAATGCTCCTCCAAGATCCCAATTTGCAAACCACATCTCTTCAGTTTCAAGATATTGTGACTCAGCGTTGAAAATACCGGCATGGGCAAAGAGCGCGGCGAAACGGTTGTCGTGATGTCCGGCAAGCCAATAAACGGAGAATCCGCCATAACTTGCGCCTGTGGCACCGATATGGTCGGCGTCAACATATGGACGTTGTTTTACATAGTCGACAGCCGAAAGGTAGTCCTTCATGTTCTGACCACCATAGTCACCTGAAATCTGTGCGTTCCATTCTGTGCCGAATCCTGGAAGACCACGACGGTTTGGCGCAATGACGATATAGCCTTGCGATGCCATCAGACGGAAGTTCCAACGGTAGCTCCAGAATTGGCTCACTGCCTGTTGCGGACCACCTTGACAGTAAAGAAGGGCTGGGTATTTCTTGTTGGGGTCAAAGTTCGGAGGGAGCACTACCCATGTGAGCATCTCTTTGCCGTCGGTTGTAGGCACCATCACTTTCTCCACGGTTACAGGAGAGAGTTGGTTGAGGAGGTCTGTGTTGACGTTTGTCAATTGCTTGTCGCTTTTCTTGTCGACAATGAAGATTTCGTTAGGATACTCCAATGAGTGGCGCAGGGCAACCACTCTTTTCTCATCTACAGGAGCAAGAGTTGCATAGTCGCACATCTGGTCGGCGATAGTTTCAACCTTCTTGGTCTTGACGTCGATTGAGAAAATCGGTGACGGTCCGTGGTATGGGGCGATGAAATAGATTGCCTTGCCGTTTGGATTCCACGCTATCGAAAGGGCTGTGTAGTCCCAGTTTTCTGTGAGGTCGGTTTTTACGCCCGTCTTGATGTCGAGGACGAATATGCGGTTCTTGTCTGACTCATATCCGTCGTGTTCCATTGACAACCATGCGAGTTTGTCGCCTTTGGGAGAGAATGTAGGGTTTGTGTCGTAGCCCATCATTCCCTCGGTGAGGTTCTTGGTCTCTTTAGTCTCGAGATTGTACAGATAAATGTCGGAATTTGTGGAGAGACTGTATTCCATGCCAGTCTTCTTGCGAGAAGAGTAGGCGATTGTTTTTGAATCAGGAGACCAGGAGAATGATTCAGTGCCACCGAACGGAAGCATCGGGCATTCATAAGGCTCGCCCTCCATGATGTCTACAATGTCGGAGATTCCGTCTTCCGACACGTTGCCAATAAATGGGTGCGGAATTTCGGTAACCCAGTGGTCCCAGTGTTTATACATCAGGTCGTCGACAATTTTCACATCGGCTTTGTCAAGGTCAGGATACACGTCGGTCGACGCTTTACCATATTTGATGTTGCGGATGAGCAGAATCTTTGTCTCGTCGGGGGAGAACAAGAAACCGTCGATGCCTTTTTCAACATTGGAAATTTGTTTGCGGTTTTCTCCGTTTGGATCCATAGTGAAAAGCTGCATTCCGTCGTCGGTGGATGAAAGGAACGCAATCTTTGTGCCGTTTTTGATCCAAACAGCACCAACCTCGCTTTCTGCGGTGTTGGTGATTTTTTGAGGATTGCTTCCGTCAATGTTCATTGTCCACAATTCCTTGTTGCCCTTGTCGGCCTTAAGGCTGATGAACTCGACGTTGTAGAGAATCTTTTTCTTGTCGGGGGAAACTTGTGGGTCGGTTACGCGGCCGAATGCCTCCATGAGCTCTGGAGTCATCTTTCCGTCGACAACTTTGAAATCCGGACGCGAGATTATTTCCGCGCCTGTCGCTTCGTTTGCAACCGTCGATGCGACGGCTAAGATGGAAGCTGCCATGATTGTCTTGTTAAAGTTCATTTAAAAATTCTTTTTATGTTTGTTGTTCTGAAATTTGCTTTCGTATTGACGTTGTGAACCGAAAAGCTCGGCGATGAGATCTTTTCTTCCCAGGCGAATCAGCGACCGGCGGATATCGGCGGCAAACTCTTTTTTATACCAGAAGAAGTATTGACGCTGAGCTTCTTTTTCTTTTGGCGTTTTGGCTGTAAACACGGGCTGCAGCGTGTATGGGTGGTAGCCCGTGTAGTAGATTTCAGACGCCAAAGTCATGGGTGTTGGAGTGAAGTCCTGTACCTGTTCCAGGTGAAAGTTCAGTTTCTTGGTGATGGCGGCAAGCTCAGCCATGTCTGTCTCCCTGCATGCCGGATGCGAGGAAATGAAGTAAGGAATCAGTTGCTGCCGTAGTCCGTATTTTGCATTGAGCTCATCAAAAAGTTTGTTGAACTTACGGAACAAATTGAATGACGGTTTACGCATGCAGTTCAGCACGGTGTCGGATGTGTGTTCGGGCGCTACTTTCAGCCGTCCGGAAACGTGCTTTACAATCAGTTCCTCCAGATATCTTCGGTTCGATTGGTTTACTTTGGCATTGCGGTTTTCTGCAAATGCAAGGTCGTAGCGCACACCGCTGCCGATGAACGATTTCTTGATTCCTGGCAGACTGTCGACGGCATGGTATACCTCAAGCAGACGTTGGTGGTCGTTGTTGAGATTTTTGCAAGGGGCAGGGTGCAGGCACGACGGGCGTTGGCATTTCTTGCAAATGTCAAGGTCGTGGCCGTGCATGTCGTACATGTTTGCCGATGGCCCGCCAAGGTCGGAGATGTAACCTTTGAAGTCCGACATCTGTGCAACCACTTTAGCCTCGTCGACAATTGATTTCTGACTTCGGGATGAGATGAATTTGCCTTGATGTGCAGAAATGGTGCAGAATGCACAGCCACCGAAGCATCCGCGGTGCATGTTGATGGAATGCCGGATCATCTCATAGGCGGGAATCCTTTTTCCGTTGTAGCGGGGATGTGGCATTCTGGTGTAGGGCAGGTCGAACGACTTGTCCATTTCCGCTTGTGTCATTGGCGGATACATGGGGTTGACCTTTACCGTCACATTGCCTGTGGCTTGCCAAATGGTGTTGCCGTTCCAACGGTTGGACTCTATTTCGATATGCTTGAAGTTTTCGGCCTGATGTTTTTTGCTCTTCAGACATTGCTCGAAAGAATGCAGCACAACGTCTGTCTCGGATTGTTTCGGAATGTCGCTGTTTTTCTTCAAAACGACAGTTTGGCGAATGTCGTCAATGTCGTGGATGTCGCTTCCGTTCTCCAATCGTTTGCACAGTTCGACAATGGGACGTTCACCCATGCCGTATATGAGCATGTCGGCTCCGCATTCCGTAAGAATTGAAGGACGCAGCCGGTCTGCCCAATAGTCGTAGTGCGACACGCGGCGTAGCGAAGCCTCAATGCCTCCTACAACAACGGGGGTGTCGGGAAACAGACGTTTCAGAATCTGAGTGTAGACGATTGTCGGATAGTCGGGGCGTGCGCCATGGCGTCCGTTGGGGGTATAGGCGTCGTCGCTGCGTCGTCTGCGCGCAGCGGTATAGTGGTTCACCATGGAGTCCATTGCGCCGGCGGAAACGCCGAAGAACAGTCGCGGGGCTCCAAGCTTTTTAAAGTCGCGCAGGTCGTCTTGCCAGTTCGGTTGAGGCACGATTGCCACATTGTAGCCTTCGTGCTCGAGGATGCGTCCCAAGACAGCGCAGCCCATTGACGGATGGTCGATGTATGCGTCGCCGGAGAATAGAATCACGTCGATGTGGTCCCATCCCAGCCGTTCAATTTCCTTTTTGGTTGTAGGCAGCCAAAGAGGTTTGTTTTGTTTATGTGGTGATTGTTCTGTCATTTCATCTCGTTTAGTTTGTCCTCCAGTCGAATCATCTCATCCCGTAATTGAGCGGCGGTGATGAAGTCCATATTCTTTGCGGCGGCAACCATATCGGCTTTCGTTTTCTCGATTGCTTTTTCGAGATTGTCTTTCGACATGTATGCAACGACAGGGTCGGCGGCGATATGATGTAAGGAGTCAATGTCGTAAATGCTTGATGTCGCCTTTTTAGGAGTAGACTTCTTTTGCTTGTTTTCCGACTCCTCCTTCTTGTCGACTCCGACAACGCGGATGCGTTCTTTGACAATTGCCTGAGGGGTGATTCCATGCTCTTCGTTGTATTGAAGCTGTATTGCCCTGCGGCGTTCCGTCTCGTCGATTGTCTGCTGCATGGATTCTGTAATTTTGTCGGCATACATTATAACAGTGCCGTTAAGGTTTCGTGCGGCGCGTCCTACGGTCTGTGTCAGCGAACGGTGTGAGCGAAGGAAGCCTTCTTTGTCGGCGTCGATTATTGCAACCAGCGACACTTCCGGAAGGTCCAGTCCCTCACGGAGCAGGTTTACGCCTATGAGCACATCAATTTCTCCAGCCCGCAAATTGTCGAGAATCTGAATGCGGTCCATAGTGTCAACGTCTGAATGGATATACGCGCAGTTGATGTCGAGTTTGGTTAGGTAGCTGGACAGCTCTTCCGCCATGCGTTTTGTCAAAGTTGTCACCAGCACGCGCTCATTGCGCTCAATGCGCAGATGAATCTCCTCGAGAAGGTCGTCAATCTGACCCTTTGACGGACGGACAAGAATTTTTGGGTCGAGCAATCCGGTCGGGCGGATTAATTGTTCTACAATCACGCCCTCAGATTTGTTCAATTCATATTCTGCCGGAGTGGCGCTGACATATATAGTCTGATGCGTGGCTTCCTCGAATTCCTCGAATTTCAGCGGACGGTTGTCAATTGCCGCAGGCAGCCTGAAACCGTATTCAACAAGGTTCATTTTTCTTGAAATGTCGCCTCCGTACATGGCGCGAATCTGTGGAATCGTGACGTGGCTTTCGTCGATTATTGTCAAGAAATCTTTTGGAAAATAGTCAAGCAGGCAGAATGGACGCACGCCTGGCAGACGCCCGTCGAAATATCTGGAATAGTTTTCTATGCCGGAGCAATAGCCCACTTCCCGCATCATCTCCAAGTCGTAGGTCACACGTTCGTAAAGCCGTTTGGCCTCGACCTCACGGCCTTCGTTGCGGAACATGTCGACTTGTTTGCCCAAATCCAACTCGATTTGGTGTATGGCTGATGCTGTGCGTTCTTTTGTGGAAACAAAGATGTTTGCCGGGAAAATCTTATATCCTTCAAGCTGTAGTTCCGTTTCCATCGTTTCCGGATTGAGCGATGATATGGATTCGATTTCATCGCCCCAGAAGATGATGCGTATTATGATTTCCTCATATGCCAGATACAGGTCAACAGTGTCTCCTTTAACACGAAACTGCCCGCGACCCAGCTCCATCTCTGTCCGGGAGTAGAGCGAGTCGACAAGGTTGCGTAGAAAGACGTTGCGGGCTATTTTTTGTCCCACTTTTATTTCTACTACGTTCTTGTCGAAGTCCTCCGGATTGCCAATGCCGTACAGACACGACACGGATGAAACGATAACCACATCGCGTCTGCCCGACAATAGAGCTGTCGTTGCGGCAAGACGCAAACGGTCTATCTCATCGTTTATCATCAAGTCCTTCTCGATATATTTGTCGGACGATGGAATGTATGCCTCGGGTTGGTAGTAGTCGTAGTAGGAAACGAAATAATGGACAGCGTTTTTTGGGAAAAACGATTTGAATTCAGCATACAACTGGGCGGCAAGCGTTTTGTTGTGCGACAAAATCAAAGTCGGACGATTGACTCGTTCGATTACGTTTGCCATCGTGAAGGTCTTGCCGGAACCAGTGACGCCCAGAAGGGTTTGGTAGTCGGCTCCGTTCTTAAGCCCGTCGCACAATTCCTCAATGGCCTGCGGCTGGTCGCCTGTCGGTTTGTATGCAGATTCAATTTTGAAGTCCATTGTTGCGTTTTATTGTTGAATGCGTTTGAGGAGTAAAACCTCTTTTTTGTTTCTGTCAAGGAGACGTATTGTCTTCCCTCCGTTTTCACGCTTTATGATTTCCGTCTCTTCCAATGCAACCATAAAGTCGCGTTCAACAGCCATCTTGCTGTCTTCACACTTCATTCTGGAGACAATGATGTTTTGGAACTGTATGAACCAGTCTTTGTTGCGGTCCAATCCGATGTCGCCGTTGAAAATGTTGCAACCGGTTTTGCCATGAATCTTCAATTCCGGAACGTCGACAACAATTTCAAGATTGCTGTCTTCGATTTCATTGCCGTTGATTTTGTCTATTCTCCACATTCCTGTCATGACGTCGGCATTGTGGCGTTTGGCATGGACAACAATATTTCCGCGCTTGTCGAGAAGGTCGAGATAATAAATGTCGTTCTTCTTTTTAGTTATAGTGTATGAGCAGGCATCGCCCAATCCGGTTTTTATATCGTCCTCTTCGCGGATATATGCACTTGGTAGATGAGTCATTTCTATCTCGGACACCGAGATGTGGCCTCTCTCCGGAATCTCGAAGCACGCATTGACAACATTTCCTCCCACATCACCATAGATTTTGCCGTCGGAGGCGTTTATGTCAATGTAGGGCGCGGAGTCGCGCAGATTCATATCTCTTCCGTTGGCGGAGAGAATTATCCATTCGCCATAGATGCGGCTGCCGGAAACTTGAGTGTTGGCAGATGTGCTGTAGGCAACCCTATTGGATTGTCTGACTCCAGATTCTGGAGTCTCGCAGAATGCCTCCGCCCCAAAAAGCATAAATGAGGAAAGGAGGATGGCGGATAAGCTGTATTTGATATTCATAAATTTATTCATCAATCCAATGTTTTCTGATGGGATATTTAACAGGGCGTATAAGCAAACGCAATGATGTGGTGTAGAACAAATATGCCCAAACCCAATTTATCAATACGTTGACCTTGTTTCTCATGCCGAGTATCGATATGAGATGGATGAACATCCATGTCGCCCATGCAGGACGTCCGTAGAGATATGCAAACTTCAAATCGCACACTGCGCGATTTCGTCCAATTGTAGCCATAGAGCCTTTGTCGACATATTTAAACGCCGTGTCGGCTCCGGTGTTGAGCTGCTTGGCAAGATGTTTTGCTTGCTGTATTGCAACCTGTGCCACTTGCGGGTATCCGTTGGGATGCGACTCGTCTTCCAGATAGGCGATGTCGCCAAGGGCATAGATGTTGTCGTATCCCTTTATTTTGCAGTTTGAGTCAACAATGTAGCGGTTTCCGCGGGTGATTGAATCATCGCAGATGCCATTGATTTTATTGCCTGTGATACCTGCTGTCCAAATCAGCGTCTCGCAATAGATTTCCTCGCCGGTCGACAGGTGAAGTACATTGTTTTCATACGACTTCATCATACAGTTTAGCCTGGTCTCAATCATGAGATGCCCCAAGTAGACTTTTGCATCGTGTGACGCTCTTTCGCTCATTGTGCGGAGAAAGCGGTCAGTGCCCTCAATCAGAATCACTCTGACATCGTCAATGTCGATTTCGGGATACTCTTTGTTTAGGATATATCGTTTCATCTCGCCGAGCGCGCCGGCAACCTCAACGCCAGAAGGTCCGCCGCCCACAACGACAAAACTTAACAGTTGGCGTCTGCGTTCGCGGTCGGTGGTGATGCAAGCGCGTTCAAGTCGGTCGAGAATTTCGTTGCGCAGGCGTATAGCCTCAGCGGTGGATTTGAGCGTGTGCACTTTTTCCTTCAGTTCCGGCTGGTTGAAGAAGTTGTTGGTCGTTCCGGAAGCGATAACCAATTGGTCATATTTGATTGTCTCAAATTGCGTGCGGACGGTTGAGTTCTTGCTGTCGATTTCCAAAACCTCGCCGAAGTGGTAATTGGTATTTTTGAGACGTCTCATTTCCCGACGGAACGGGAAGGATATGCTGCTCGGCTCAAGTCCGGAAGATGCTATTTGATAGAAAAGCGGTGGAAAACTATGAAAATTGTTTTTGTCCAAAATGGTGACTCTGAATTTATTCTTGTCAAGTTCCTTTGCCAAATTGAGTCCGGCAAAACCGCCTCCGATTATCACAATGTGTTGTAGTTTCTCCATATAAGGGTCTATAAATTGTCGAATGAAATAATAAAAAACACAAACAGCCTGCTATCTTCTCTTGCAAAGATACGCATTTATTGGCGATTTTGGATTACATTTGCAGTCAATCTGGATATTATTATGAACAATTATAGGTATATACGAAGTTTTTTATTGATTTTAATATTGTCGGTGACCTCTTTGACTGGCGTTTGCCAATTGAACACGGAGCGGTTGCTGACAATTGGTAGAAATGCGCTTTATTTTGAGGACTATCTTCTTTCAATACAATACTTCAACCAAGTGATAAAGGTTAAACCTTATCTTGCCGATCCGTATTTTTTTAGAGGACTTGCCAAATTCTATCTTGAAGACTATAGTGGCGCGGAGGCGGATTGCACGATGGCTATCGACCGCAATCCGTTTGTTGTGGACGCCTATGAGGTCAGGGCTTTGTCGAGGTTGCAGACGGGAAAATATCTTGATGCGGTGAAGGATTATGATAAAGGATTGGAGTTCTTGCCTGAGAATAAGGTGTTTATGCTTAATAAGGCAATAGCGTTGCAGAACGCCGGGGAGTTTGGCGACTCGCATGCGGCATATGACGAGTTGTTGCAGAAGTTCCCGAAATACGACAAAGGCTATCTCGGACGTGCGCAGTTGTGTCTGGCCGAAAAAGATTCGTTGGCGGCACTGCCCGACCTTGACAAATGTTTGGAGCTGAATGCCAACACGATTGAAGCATACCTTATGAGGGCGGATATACATTATGGAAAAAGTAAGGATTGCGAAGCTGCGGTGAAAGATTTGGATGCGGCGGTCAAACTTTCACCGAAGGAGGCGGGGCTGTTTATAAACAGGGCGTATCTTAAATATAATTTGGAGGATTATTTCGGGGCGATGGCTGATTTCGACTATGCGATAGGATTGGATCCTGAAAATGTGACGGCAAGGTTCAACCGAGGTCTTCTGAGGATGGAGGTGCAAGATGTGAATAAGGCTATAGAAGATTTCACGGCCGTTATCAGTATGGAACCCGACAATGACAAGGCGGTCTACAACAGGGCGGTGCTTTATCAGCAGCTGCGCCAATATAGAAAAGCCATCGCTGACTACGATAAGGTGATAGGAAAGTATCCGTATCTGTCGGCGCTGTATTTTGCAAGGGGCGAATGCAAGCGCATGATGGGCGATATGAAAGGCGGTGAGCGTGATTACAACAAATCGCGGGATATGCAGCGCCGGCATGAGGAGCGCCGGCATATTGTGGCGGACACTGACGATAAGCGGAAAGACGACTATGCGGAGGAAAATCCAGAAGATGTCATGAAGCGGCTCACTTCGCTTGAGACTGTTGATGAGAAGCATGATGTGAAACCTGAATACGACAATAAATACCGAGGCAAGATACAGAATTACGATATACCTGTGAGGGTGGAGGATTCGTATGTGTTGAGTTATTATGACAGAACTACGGAGCTTAGGACGGATGCCTTCTATCAGAAAGAGTTGGACGAGCTTAACTCCAGCCTGTATCTAAGAGACCGGCTGTTTATGACAAATGCCGAACATAAATTAATTGAGCAGGAGATTGAAAAACAGTTTGAACTGATACGCCACTATACGGCGTTGCTCAACAACGGCGACAAGCGTGCTGTGGACTATTTCGGCAGAGCGATAAGCTATATGATGGTGAAGAATTATGATTCCGCGATACAGGATTTGTCGGAGGCGGTTAAATTGAGTCCGCGTTTCGCATTGGCATATTTTGTCAAAGCGTGTGCCCGCGAGGCGCAAGAGCGGAGCAGAAGGGTGTCGTCGGAAAAAAGCAATAGGGATGACATAATGGCTGAAAATGCAAGATATGCAGAGATCGTGGCAGACTACGACAAGGCGGTTGAGCTGTCGCCGCGCCTAATATATGCATACTTCAACAAGGGCAATCTGTTTTATATGCGTGACGACTACACTTCGGCGATAAGTTGCTATACAAAGGCGATTGAGATAAAGCAGGATTTCGGAGAGGCTTATTACAATCGGGGAATAGCTTTTTTCCGTATGGGCAATTTCGACAAGGGTATGGCTGACTTGAGTCGCGCGGGAGAACTCGGAATAATGTCGTCGTATAATTTGATTAAACGGATGAGGCGTAACTCAAAATGATAAGGCGGGGCTTAAAAAAAAGACCAAATATATTTGCCATACTGATAAAATGAGTAATTTTGCAGCCGAATCATGCGTTAGTTGTATTTATGCAATGATTAAAAAACAGAAAAATTATGAATATTAAATTTCCAGATGGAAGCAGCAAGCAATTCGAGGCTGGCGTAACGCCGCTTCAGATTGCGGAAGGAATCAGTCAGCGACTCGCAAAAGACGTGCTCGCTGCAACGGTCAATGGTGAAGAATGGGATTTGACACGTCCAATTGTAAACGACGCGGAAATCAAACTTTTCAAGTGGGATGACCCAGAGGGAAAACATGCGTTTTGGCATACATCGGCACACTTGCTTGCCGAGGCTCTGCAGGAGTTGTATCCAGGCGTTAAATTCGGTATCGGTCCGGCGATTGAGAACGGATTCTATTATGATATAGATCCAGGAGAAAACACAATCACAAGCGCCGACTTTGCCAAAATTGAAAAGAAAATGCAGGAGCTTGCTTCAAGAAAAGAAGCGGTGGTGCGTAAAGATATCTCAAAGGCCGACGCGTTGAAAATGTTCGGCGACAGAGGCGAAACATACAAATGCGAGCTTATCAGCGAGCTTGAAGACGGCTCGATTACTACTTATACGCAGGGTGCGTTTACGGATTTGTGCCGTGGCCCGCATATCCCGAACACGGGTGCTATAAAGGCTGTAAAGGTACTTTCTTTGGCTGGCGCATATTGGCGAGGCGATGAGAAGCGCAACCAGTTGGTTCGTGTGTATGGCATTTCTTTCCCGAAAAAATCTATGCTTGACGAGTATCTTGTGATGCTTGAAGAAGCCAAGAAACGCGACCACCGTAAAATCGGCAAGGATATGGAGCTGTTCATGTTCTCGGAAAAGGTGGGCAAAGGTTTGCCAATGTGGCTACCGAAAGGAACAGACCTCCGTTTGCGTCTGCAGGACTTCTTGCGCAAGATACAGCGTGGCTATGACTACAAAGAAGTCATCACTCCGCCGATTGGAAACAAGATGCTTTATGTGACCTCCGGACACTATGCAAAATATGGCAAAGACTCATTCCAACCCATCCACACTCCAGAGGAAGGCGAGGAATATTTCTTGAAGCCTATGAACTGCCCTCACCACTGTGAGGTTTACAAGAATTCGCCGCACTCATATCGCGAGCTTCCGTTGAGAATCGCAGAGTTCGGTACGGTTTGCCGTTATGAGCAGAGTGGCGAGCTCCACGGCTTGACTCGCGTGAGAAGTTTCACGCAGGACGATGCCCATATTTTCTGCCGCCCAGACCAGGTGAAGGATGAGTTCCTCAGAGTGATGGACATCATCTCTATCGTGTTCAAGGCTATGAAGTTTGAAAGCTTCGAGGCTCAGATTTCATTGCGCGACAAGGTGAATCGTGAGAAGTATATCGGATCGGAAGACAACTGGGAAAAAGCCGAACAGGCTATTATCGAGGCTTGCCATGAAAAAGGCTTGCCTGCGAGAATTGAATATGGCGAAGCGGCGTTCTATGGCCCTAAGCTCGACTTTATGGTAAAGGATGCGATTGGCCGCAGATGGCAGCTTGGCACGATTCAGGTGGATTACAATTTGCCAGAGCGTTTTGAGCTGGAATACACTGGCTCTGACAATCAGAAACACCGTCCGGTGATGATTCACCGTGCGCCATTTGGCTCGATGGAGCGTTTCGTGGCTGTTTTGCTTGAGCACACAGCTGGCAACTTGCCGTTGTGGCTGGCTCCGGAGCAGGCGGTAATCCTCCCGATTAGCGAGAAATTCAACGACTATGCCGACAAAGTCCGTTTGGAATTGGCAAAGAGCGATATCCGCGCCACTGTCGACAATCGAAACGAGAAGATTGGAAAGAAAATTCGCGACAATGAGTTGAAACATATCCCGTATATGCTGGTTGTTGGCGAAAAAGAAGTTAATAATGGTGAAATTTCTGTAAGAAAACAGGGCGAGGGCGATAAAGGTTCGGTAAAAATCTCTACCTTTGCCGAGAATTTTCTCCATGAAATGGAAGAACTTACAAAATATTAATACAACTGAATGGCAAAAACACCAATAGGAGGGGCACCGAAATTTGCTCCACAACGCAGGAACGACCCGAAGAATTCCAAGAAAGAGGGATATCCAATCAATGGACAAATCCGCGCAAAGGAAGTTCGTTTGGTCGGTGACAACGTAGAGCAAGGAGTGTATACACTACATCAGGCATTGCAGATTGCGGAGAATCAGGGACTGGATCTTATTGAGATTTCTCCGAATGCAGAGCCGCCAGTGTGCAGGGTGCTTGACTATCAGAAATTTTTGTATCAGCAAAAGAAACGGTTGAAGGAGCAGAAGTCGAAATCAACTAAGGTAGTCGTTAAGGAAATCAGATTCGGACCACAAACCGATGCCCACGATTACAATTTCAAGTTGAAGCATGCGATGGGCTTCTTGCAGGAAGGCGCAAAAGTGAAGGCGTATGTGTTCTTCCGTGGCCGCTCGATTTTGTTCAAGGAACAAGGAGAGGTGTTGTTGCTTCGCTTTGCCAATGATTTGGAAGAGTATGGCAAGGTAGAGCAGATGCCTGTATTGGAAGGAAAGCGTATGATAATAATGCTGACTCCCAAGAAAAAATAAGGCTTTAAGCAATAAATAAAATAGTAATTTAAAAAGAAAAAAAGATGCCAAAGGTTAAGACTAATTCCGGTGCCAAAAAGAGGTTTGCCCTTACCGGATCAGGAAAAATTAAAAGAAAACATGCTTATAAAAGTCACATTCTTACGAAGAAGACTAAAAAGCAGAAGAGAAACCTCGGTCACTTTGCTACATTGACTGCAGCCGATACTCGCAACCTTCGCGATTTGCTTGCAATCAGATAGTGGGTAAAGTTTCGTACTTTTAATTACAACATTTTATATTTTTATTAACCGAATGTTTAGCCCAAAGAGCAGAAATGCCGCTGACATTCAAAAATTTAAGAAAAAATGCCAAGATCAGTAAATCACGTAGCATCAAGAGCTAAAAGAAAAAGAATTCTCAAACTCACGAGAGGTTATTATGGTTGCCGCAAGAATGTGTGGACTGTAGCCAAGAATACTTGGGAAAAGGGTTTGACTTACGCTTATCGTGACCGTAAGAACAAAAAACGCAATTTCCGAGCATTGTGGATTCAGAGAATCAATGCAGCTGCTCGCTTAGAAGATTTGTCATACTCTAAGTTGATGGGTCTTATCCACAAAGCGGGAATCGAAATCAACCGCAAGGTCCTTGCTGACCTCGCAGTTAACAATCCTGCTGCTTTCAAGGCTATCGTAGAGAAGGTTAAGAACGCCTAATTCGCTGCGAGGGAAATAATAAAAAAAGTCTCAAGAAATTGAGACTTTTTTATTGCCCGGATATTTGGATGGTCAGAATAAAATTACTAAATTTGCAGTAGAGAAAGAGATAAAACCACATCAAAGCAGATTGGGAAACTCATCAAATAATTTAGAAATGCCGAGACTTTTTCTTTCTCTAATGGCGGGCCTCAATCCGTAAGGATGTCGAAAGACCGGAGGATTACAGCAGAGGGAGAATACTCAAATCCTGTCTATCGGAGTTTCAGCACACTCTTTGATGTGGCTTCTATATGGTGGCGGAGAGTTTTTCTCTGCCACTTTTTTTATACAAAGTGTAACGAATTATGGACGGTAATTTTTGGACATATATTTTATTGTGTTTTACGTCGTTTTTCACGTTGGTCAATCCGTTGGGTATAATGCCCGTGTTTTTGACCATGACGCAAAGTATGGGCGATGTTCAACGCAAGAAGATAGTGCGCAAGTCGACGGTGATAGCCTTTTTGACGCTTGTCTCGTTTACCGTGTTCGGACGTTTCTTGTTTATGGTGTTCGGCTTGTCGACCAATGGATTTCGTTTGGCTGGTGGAATTGTTATCTTTAAGATCGGTTGGGATATGCTGCAAGCAAAGTTTACTCGGATGAAACTTGCCGACACCGAAATAAAAGAATATGCCGACGACATTTCGATTACCCCGCTTGCCATACCGATGTTGTGTGGTCCTGGCGGTATTGCCAATGGTATCGTGTTGATGGAGGATGCACGGACGCCTCTCTATGTGGCGGGGCTTGTCACGGTCATTGCGGTTGTGTTCTTAATCACATATCTTATCTTGAAGGCTTCAACGCGTTTGGTTGAGATTATTGGCGAAACGGGCAATAATGTGATGATGCGCCTTATGGGGCTCATCTTGATGGTGATTGCCGTGGAGTGCTTCGTCAGCGGATTGCGACCGATTGTGAAAAGTATAATCGACTGTTGATGTTGTCTATGGACGCCGCAGCCTTATAAATAAGGGTTGCTTGTCTGCTCGAAGCCGATGCTTGTCTTCTCTCCGTGTCCTGGCAAGACGATTGTTTGCCGAGGGAGTGTCAACAATTTATTCTCAATGCTTTCTATCAGTGTGGAATAGTCGCCGCCGGGAAAATCAGTTCTTCCGATGCTCAAATGGAAGAGGGCGTCGCCCGAGAATACTAAATCGTGATTTGGAAAATAAAATGCAGAATGTCCTTTTGTATGCCCGGGAATGTGTAGAACGCGGCATTCGGAGTCGGCAACGTTGAGCGTTTGCCCGTCGCTCAAAGGATTCTTGATGTCAATGTCCTTGCCTGAGTATGGGAAACCAAACATCTGTGCTTGCTGAGTGAGATGTCCTGCAAGATATGCGTCGGCTGGGTGGCACGATGCTGCGATATCGAAGCGGTCTTCAATGAACGCATTTCCGGCAGAATGATCGATGTGCATATGCGTGTTTAGCAGATGCTTTATCTCAAGATTGTTGTTGCGTATAAAGTCGGTCAACAGAGATTTCTCTCTTTCGCTGTTGCATCCCGGGTCGATGATGGCTGCATGGCGTGAAGTTTCGTCCCACACTACATAAGTGTTTTCGGCGAAAGGGTTGAATATGAATGCCTGTATTTTCATAGACTTACGTATATCACTTTTTTTGTTTTGAAGAAATCCTCCTCAAAGTACAATGATAGGTCGGTTTCGATGACGTTACTGCCAAACTGCTTTGTTTCTGCCGAGAGGTCGCCGCCTTTCAGGCATATCAGGCCGTTAGGAATGCTGTTTATGCAGTCGTTCTTTATGTGCCTTTTAGCCAATGTCGCGAGTAGCGGTAGTTCCATAACTGCGCGCGATACGGCAAAATCGAATTTCTGTTTTATTTCGGCAACGTCAGCCTGTCGTAAGTCAACATTTGTCAGCCCAATCTCGTTGGCGATTGCTGTGGCTACTTTGATTTTTTTACCAGTTCTGTCTACAAGCAAGAAGTGCGTGTTTGGAAACATTATTGCCAATGGAATTCCGGGGAAACCGCCACCAGTTCCAATGTCGATTATCTCGGATCCGTCTTTGAAATCTGTGAACTTTACAATTCCGAGAGAATGCAGAATGTGGTTGGGGTAAATGTTGTCAATGTCCTTTCTTGAAACGACATTGATTTTTTTATTCCACTCGGCATATAACGGTCCAAGCATTTTGAATTGCTCTTTCTGTCGAGGCGACAGGTCGGGGAAGTATTTTGAAATTATGTCCATAACGTATTCTTATCTGGCTATCCTGTTTATTGGAGATTGCGGATTGATATATTGTTTCAAATCTTTGTAGGGGAGGGATATGCATACCTCGCCAACGGCGTAGCACGCAATCTCCAAGGGGTTGTAGTGGAATGAGATTCCGTTGTCTGTCAGTGAGAAGTTTTCTGTCGCTGATAGGTTGTCGGCGTTGAAGTATCCGTAGTCTGCCAGCTGGTCTGAATTTCCGCATTTTGTGTCGGTCAGCAGTTGCTTTTGCAGAAGGCCGTTTATCTTCAGAATGTCTGTTTCAGAGAAGATGTCGGAGAGCATGACACGTTTGCCTGATTGCAGGTCGAATGTGTAGAACGATTTAGAAGCCAACGACGGCTTGAAGTCCTTGCTTGTGGTTGAGTTCTTCACCATGCACAAAAAGTCGAAATTGTGATAAATGGGACTGACCGCCAAACGGATGCCGAAATTTGAGATTGGCGTGGTTTCATCCTCGAGTGATTCATCAATGGGATCTGCTGCTGTGGACGAGTAGGAGGCCAGACGGTCGCCTGCCGTTTTCTTCGCAACGTCAGGCATATTGGCATCGGTGGTGTTGAATATTGCGGAATTTATTGTTGACAGTAATTTGCCCGCCTCTTTCTTTGAGTTCTTGAAAGAGGAGGGAAACGTGGCGCTAAACGAGGCTGTCACCTTTATTCCGGATTGGTCGGTGATTGAATCGCAGACCATGATGGAGTCCATACCTATCTGAATGCTGTTGTCGCTTGATTTGCTGGCTGTGCCAGTGCCGCATGAGGCAGAGGCGGCGATTAGACAAATACAGCCAGCGTAACACAGCTTGGTGTTTATATTGCGAAAAAATGATAGTTTCATTGCTCCTAATTGAAAAATTATGCCGATATTAGCAGATATTTTGTGTAAAGATATGATAAAAATTGGAAACTACAATGAACTTGAGGTCGTAAAAAAAGTTGACTTCGGTTTTTATCTTGATGGTGAAGAATATGGCGAAATCCTGATGCCTCAAAAATATGCTCCTGAGGAATTGAAAATAGGAGATATGCAGCGCGTTTTCATATATCGCGATTCTGGTGGTCGCCTTGTGGCAACTACCGAACGTCCGTTTTTGGAGGTCGGCGAAGTGGGGCTTCTGCGTGCTAAATCGGTAGGGACGGTCGGCGCTTTTATGGATTGGGGCGTTCTGAAAGATTTGCTTGTCCCATTCAGAGAGCAGGCGGTAGACATTGAGGAGGGCCGTGACTATATCGTGTATGTGTATCTTGACAATGAGACCAAGAGAATAGTGGGCTCCACAAAGCTGAACAAATATATCGGCAACAAGGCTCCGCGATGCGAGGAAGGCGACGAGGTGGAAATCGTTGTCGTGAAGCGTACTGATTTGGGATTCAAGGTGGTTGTCGACAATTTGTTTTGGGGTATGGTCTACAACAACGATGTGTTTGACCCAATCAGGGTCGGCGACAGGTTGTCGGCTTATGTAAAACATGTCAGAGAGGACGGAAAGATAGACGTGACGCTGAGAGGGCGCGGCGGCGACCGTGTGTTTCATTTGTCAAGGCGGATTGTGGGTTATCTTAAAGACAATGGAGGCAGGATGAATGTGACTGATTTATCTTCACCGGAGGAGATAAAATCATTGTTCCAATGCAGTAAAAAGGATTTTAAAAAGGCCTTGGGATTGCTGTATAAAAAAGGCCGGGTGAGTCTGTCGGACGATGTCGTGTCGCTGGTTGCGCACGGGACGGGAAAATGATGCTCTGCAAGCGAAATTTGTTGGCCGCAAGTTTTATTTTGTGCTTGATTTGCATTACTTTTGTATAAGAGAAAATATGTCTGGAATTGATGCCGGACATTTGGATAAGAAATTAAAAACACGAAGATATGAAATTTACAATTGCAAGCAAGTCTCTGCTGTCGCATTTGTCGGCAGTGAGCAAAGTGGTTAGCCAAAAAAACACAATTGCCATATTGGACAACTTCCTTTTTACGATAAAGGACAATATGCTGATTGCGACTGGCACGGACAAGGAAAATACCATTACGGCAAGAATGGAATTGTTGGAATGCGATGGAGAAGGATCGGTAGCTGTCAATGTAAAGAGAATGCTTGAATTGCTGAAGGAGTTGCCGGATCAAAGTCTTGTGTTTGAGGTCGACGACAATAATTTTGAGATTCACTTGCAATATCACAACGGTGATTATAAGTTTGTCGGAGTCGACGGTAACGAATATCCGAGAAAAGAAGAGGAGCCTGAAGCAAAATTGGAAATGATAATTCCAGCTTCGGAAATAACGAAAAGTATAGAAAAGACAATCTTTGCCGCTGGCACAGATCAATTGCGCCCGATAATGATGGGTGTGCTTTGGGACATCAAACCGGAAGATATAGTATTTGTGGCTTCTGACACCCATAAGCTGGTGCGCTATGTGAACAGCCGTGTGCAACCGGGATTTGAGGGCTCGTTCATATTGCCTACGAAGCCGGCAAGCATATTGTCTTCAATCTTGTCGAAAGAGGCGGGCGATGTGAAAGTGATGATCGACTCAAAGAGCGTGTCGTTCGAAACAGAAACATATACTGTCAATTGTCAATTTATAAATGGAAAATATCCAAATTACAATGCAGCGATACCTCAGTCAAACCCATATGAGTTGATTGTTGACAGGACACTCTTCCTAAACGCCATCCGTCGCGTGGCTGTGTTTGCAACAGAGGGCGGCTTGATTCAGCTGGAGATTTCTGATTCGAAAATAACAATCAAGTCACAAGATTTGGAGTATTCATTGTCGGCTAAAGAAAGTCTCGACTGCGATTATTCAGGAGATGTGCTTACGGTTGGATTCAACAAGGATAAACTAATCGAAGTGGTCAGCAACATAAGCAGTGACAACTTGATTCTGAGACTGTCGGCTCCGGGACGTCCAGGCTTGTTTATCCCAATCGAACAGGCGGAGAAAGAGGATTGGTTGGCATTACTGATGCCTATGGTCGTACCTAATATGTAAAAGTCGGTAAAATGGAATTGAATTTGAAGAAACCTCTGATATTCTTTGATTTGGAGACAACAGGAGTAAATGTCACCAAGGATAGAATCGTGGAGTTGTCATATATAAAAATTTATCCAAACGGTAAGGAAGAAGAGCGTACGATACGCCTGAATCCGGAGATGCCCATTCCGCCGCAAGCAACGGCGGTGCATCACATAACTGATGAGGATGTCAAAGACAAACCTACGTTCAAAACGATTGCAAAAGATTTGGATCGAGTGTTCGAGGGCTCGGACATCGCAGGATTCAACAGCAATAAATTCGATGTGCCGTTGCTTTCTGAGGAATTTTATAGAGCAGGTGTGCAGTTTGATGTGTCAAAAAGAAAAATGGTTGACATACAGACTATTTTTCATAAAATGGAGCAGCGCACACTTGTTGCCGCATATAAGTTCTATTGTGGTAAAAACTTGGAGGAAGCCCACTCTGCAAACGCTGACACGAGGGCAACATACGAGGTGCTGAAGGCTCAGCTTGACCGTTATCCTACGCTTGAGAATGATGTGGATTTTCTTGCAAAATATTCATCACAGAACAGAAACGTAGATTTGGCGGGACGGATTGTTCTAAACGATCAAGATGTGGAGGTGTTCAATTTTGGCAAATATAAAGGTCAGCCGGTGGAAACTGTATTGAAGAAAGATCCTGGGTATTTTGGCTGGATTCTTCAAGGCGACTTCGCGCAAAATACCAAGAGCGTCTTGACAAATATTAAACTAAGAATGAAATAATGCTGAAAGGGAAGCATATAATATTGGGCATAACAGGCGGCATTGCCGCCTATAAGTCGGTATCGTTGCTTAGACTCTTTGTCAAGGCTGGCGCTGAGGTGCAGGTCGTAATCACGCCTTCGGGAAAAGAATTCATAACGCCTGTTACATTATCTGCCTTGAGCGGAAAGCCTGTCATAAGTGAGTTTTTCACGGCAAACACAGGCAGCTGGAACAGTCATGTGGATCTCGGATTGTGGGCGGACGCTATGGTCATCGCGCCGGCAACAGCGTCTACGATTGGCAAGATGGCAAATGGCATTGCCGACAATATGCTCGTCACGACGTATTTGTCATCTAAGTGTCCTGTATTCGTAGCTCCGGCTATGGATTTGGATATGTATAAGCATCCGTCCACACATGGTAATTTGGCAAAACTTGTTTCGTATGGCAATATTGTCATAGAACCTGAGGAAGGCGAACTTGCCAGCCACTTGATTGGAAAAGGCAGAATGGAAGAGCCGGAAGCCATCTTCCGAATCATCGAAGAATATTTCTCCAAAGGTCAGCCGATGAAAGGAAAGCGGGTGTTGGTAACTGCAGGCCCGACGTATGAGAAAATAGATCCGGTGAGGTTCATCGGCAATTATTCATCCGGCAAGATGGGGTATGCAGTGGCAGATGAATTCGCCGACAGGGGAGCCGATGTGACCATTGTCAGCGGTCCGGTGTCGGTCAAACCAACGTCTGCCAATGTTAAGGTCATATCGGTGGAATCGGCGTTGGAAATGTATGATGCCGTGATGGCTCATACGGCAGATGTTGATGTGGCTGTGATGTGTGCAGCTGTGGCGGACTATCGTCCTGAATCGATGTCTTCCCGTAAAATCAAGAGGGAGAAGGACAGTGTGCCCGAAATAAAGTTGGTTAAGAATCCAGATATAGCCGCAGCTGTTGGAAAAATCAAGACAAACAAGCAGCTGCTTGTGGGCTTCGCTCTTGAAACCGATAATGCTGAACAGAACGCATTGGAAAAGTTGCGTCGAAAAAATCTTGATATGATTGTCTTGAATTCTTTGGAGGACAAAGACAGCGGCTTCGGTGTTGACACGAACAAGGTGACGATAGTCGACTCTTCCGGAGAAATGCTCCGTCTGCCTGTAAAGCCCAAAAAAGATGTGGCGGTGGATATTGTGGATCATGTTGTTTTGAAATTGAAATAGCAATCAATGAAGAGTCTTAAGGTTATATTGGCGGTTGTGATTATGTCCTTGGGGGTTTCTCATTTGTTGGGCGCTCAAGAACTTAACTGTTCGGTTGAGATAAACACAGACAAAATAAGCGGCACTGACAAAAATGTTTTTACTACCCTGCAGACAGCCATTGCCGAATATATGAACAACAACCAATGGGGTAATGCCCAATTTATGGTCAATGAGAAGATTGACTGTAAGCTGTTTTTCGCTATGTCGTCTATAGATGGAACAAAGATGTCGGGAACATTGCAGGTGCAATCGACACGTCCGGTCTATAATAGCTCGTACACGACGACATTGATAAACTTTAAAGACAACAGCATTGAATTTGACTATCAGGAGAACGAGCCGTTGGTGTTTTCCGACAACAATATGGAGAGCAACCTGACAGCGATATTGAATTTCTATGCCTATCTTATTTTGGCTGTTGATTTTGATAGTTTTTCGCCTAATGGTGGCGATTACTACTATGAAAAGGCGGCCAATGTAGTGGCTATGGCGCAGAGCTCAGGCGAAAAAGGCTGGAAAGCATTTGAGGATAATAAAAACCGAAGTGCCGTGTTGAGCGCATTCACAGACAATTCAACAAAAGCAATTCGGACATTGCTGTACGACTATCACCGGAAGGGATTGGACGAGATGGTGCTGAGTCCGGAAAAAGGCAAGTCGGTAATCACAAAATCGTTGGGTATTCTCAAGCAGATCCATGATGTGTCGCCGATGTCGGTGGCGTTGTCTATGTTCAAGGATGCAAAGCTGGATGAATTGGTGAATGTTTATTCAAAATCGAATCAGACAGAGAAACAAAGTGTTTATGAGTTGCTTTATCCGTTGTATCCAACAGAACGCGAGCGTTTGGACAAAATAAAAGAAGAAACAAAAAATTAGCCAAAGGGACATGCTGAAACGGTTGACAATTGACAATTTTGCTCTGATAAACCATATTGACGTCGCTTTTGATGACGGACTGTCGATTATAACAGGTGAAACCGGAGCGGGCAAATCAATAATTATAGGGGCTTTGTCGTTGCTTCTCGGAAGCCGCGCCGACAGCAAGTCGGTGAAAGACCGCAATGAGAAAATGGTCGTAGAGGCGGTTTTCGACATTGGCGACTATGATTTGAGGGCGCTTTTCGAAAGCTATGGATTGGACTATTTTCCCGAAGAAACGATTGTGCGAAGGGAACTTCTGCCATCGGGCAGAAGCCGGGCGTTCATCAACGATATGCCTGTTCAATTGGCAACATTGTCTGAGTTGACGCTCAGGCTTGTCGATATCCATTCGCAGCACAGCAATGCGTTGTTGCTCAAGCCTGCATATCAATTGGCGATGCTTGACGATCTTTCCGGCAACGGGGAGTTGCTGAAGAATTATAGAGAAGCATTCCAGGTTTTTCAAAATGGAAAGAAGGCATTTGAAGCCGCCAAGTCCAGAATTGAAAAGAATAAATCTGATGAGGAATATTTCCGTTTCCAATTGAATCAATTGGAAACGGCCAATTTGAAGTCTGATGAGCAGGAAGCTTTGGAAAAAGAGCAGAATGTGCTTGAAAATCAGACGCAAATAAAGGAAAGTCTGTCATTCGTGTCATACTCCTTGTCGGAAAATGAGAATTCTGCCGTTGATGCCATAAAGGGTGCAATCCGCAGTATGAGTCAGATAAGCCATGTCTATGATGGCGCATCTGAAATGGTGGAGCGATTGGAGTCGGCAAAGATTGACTTACAGGATATTGCTGAAACGGTGGAACGGGATTGCCAAAACATCGGCGGGGATGAATCTGATTTGGAGCGGGTTGAGTCGAGGTTGAGTTTGATATACGGCCTTCAGCAGAAATTTCATGCAGAAACGGTTGATGGCTTGTTGGAAATACAGGCTTCGTTGAAAAAGTCGTTGGATGAGATTGACAACTCGGAGGAAGAACTGCAGTCGTTGCGTGAACAGATGGACAGAGCCGGCCGAAAAGTGTCGGAACTGGCTTTGTCGTTGACGCAGTCAAGAAAAGATGCCGCCGCTTTGTTTTTGTCGCAACTTGAGCGGAAGACCTCGTTTCTTGGTCTGAACAATTTCAGGGGAGAAATAGGGTTTGAACAAACGCAGCCATGCGCAACGGGGCAAGACAAAGTGCAGTTTAGGGTGGCATTCAATAAGAATCAACAGCCGATGCCTATTGAAACGACGGCATCGGGTGGCGAAATTTCCAGATTGATGTTATGCGTCAAGACAATCCTTGCTGAGAAAATGAAATTGCCGACCATCGTTTTTGATGAAGTCGACACAGGAGTGTCGGGAGAAGTGGCAAATAGAATTGGAGAAATGATGTGTTCTATTGCAGACAAAATACAGGTGCTTACGATAACACATCTGCCTCAGGTGGCTGCTTTGGGAACGCATCATTATAAGGTATATAAACAGGATGTCGCAGAGGAGACTGTTACGGCAATCAAGTCGCTTGACCATAAGGAGAAAGTGCTGGAGATTGCAGGTATGCTCAGTGGTGCGGCAATAGATGCGGCGGCGATTGCCAATGCGGAATCGTTAATAAGAAAATAATATAAAAATGGACTATAAAGTGGATTATATCTTCGGAATGCGGGCAGTCATAGAGGCTCTTGCAACCGGAAAAGACATAGACAAAATTCTTGTAAAGAAGGATTTGTCGGGAGATTTGTCGAATGAGTTGTTTGCGGCGTTGAAAGACCGTCCGGATGTTGTAGTGCAGAAGGTGCCGGTGGAGCGCATCAACCGCATCACGCGTAAAAATCATCAAGGCGTGTTGGCATTCCTGTCGCCGGTAGCATACCACAATCTTGACAACCTTATTCCCGAGTTGTTTGAATCAGGTCGGAATCCTTTGATTCTGCTTCTTGATGGGGTGACAGATGTACGCAATTTCGGTGCGATATCACGTACTGCTGAATGCGCTGGGGTGGATGCAATTGTGATACCTGAACGAGGCAGCGTGTCGGTCAATGGCGACGCGGTAAAGACCTCGGCGGGCGCATTGCTGCATTTGCCTGTGGCGAGAGTGGCTAATTTGAACAGAACGATAAAGACGCTTAAAGACAGTGGCTTCACAATAGTTGGCGCGACTGAGAAGTCAAGTCAGAACTACACCACGTTTGACTTTACATCGCCTGTCGCGATAGTAATGGGCGCGGAGGAAACAGGTATCAATCCGGAAAATTTGCGTCTGTGTGACTGTCTTGCTTCAATTCCGATGCGTGGAAAAGTCAATTCGTTGAATGTGTCGGTTGCCGCTGGAATAATGATTTATGAGGTGATAAGACAGCGCATGCTCGCTGATGCGCTTTGATGATAATGATAAAATAGGTATCTTTGCAAAGAAATAACAAGGAAATATGATAAATAGAGTTCTTATACGAATCAAGGTGGTTCAAATGGTCTATTCATATCTTTTGACAAAAGATGGTATGAAAATGAGTGAGGCTTTGAAAACATTGTCTCAGAGCATGGATAAATCTTATGAATTGTACCACTATCTCCTTATACTGCCGATTGCGTTGACAAACCTTCAAGAGCAACGGCTTGACAATGCCCGTAACAAATATCTCCCAGACGAGGCTGATTTGAATCCGAATACTAAATTTATAGACAATCTGTTTATTGCCAAATTGCGCGACAATGAGATGCTTAATGAGTATCTGAAGGCACTTCCTCTTTCATGGGATTCGGAGGAGATTTATTTGCGCCTTGCACTGGATAAGATTCTCAATTCTGAGATATATAGCGACTATATGGCCGATGAAAACCGGTCGTTGGCTGCGGATTGCGAATTTTGGAGAGAGGTGATGCGCAAGATTGTTCTTGTTGATGAGAATCTTTCGGATGTGCTTGAGGCAAAATCCATTTATTGGAATGATGATTTGGAAACAATCGGCACTTTTGTGCTGAAAACAATCAAGCGGTTTGCAGAGGATGATTTTGTGGAACTCCTGCCTCAGTTCAAGGATTCTGAAGACCGTGCCCTCGGAGAAAAATTGTTTATGGGTGCCGTCCAAAATCATGATAAATACATGGCTCTTATTGAAAATTTTGTAAACAAGGAGTCGTGGGACATTGACCGGTTGGCGTTTATGGACGTTGTCGTGCTTCTCGTCGCTTTGGCGGAGGTTGAAAATGTGCCGTCGGTACCGACTAAGGTCACGCTTAATGAATATATCGAGATAGCGAAATATTACAGCACACAAAAGAGTGGTCAGTTTGTGAACGGAATATTGAATGCAATCATTGTGCATTTGAAGAAAGATGGCCTTTTGGCAAAAAATTAGGTAGAACAGATAGACTATTCGTTGAATATTTTTATCTTTGCATATAAACTCTTGAATAGAGAGACGAAGTAGATATTAAAAACAAAAATTTATGGATATGTTATTGAATTCAATTCTTCTTAACACAGGCGCGCAAGGCGGCGGAATGATGCAAATCGGTATGATTGTGTTGTTGATTGCCGTATTCTATTTCTTTATGATTCGTCCGCAAAACAAAAAACAGAAAGAAATCAAGAAATTTCGTGAAGGCATACAGAAAGGTGATAAAGTTATTACTGCTGGTGGTATTTACGGAACAATCAAAGAAATAAAGGAAACTCATTTTGTTCTTGAGATTGCCGACAATGTGAAAATCAGCATTGACAAAGGTTCGGTATATCCGTCAATCGACGCAGCTCAACAAGCTAAATAAGAAAATAACCGTTTAAGATTTAAGCCATTCACTGGACAAATTGGTTTGGCGAATGGCTTTTTCTATATATGGCAATGGAGTGGTACAAAAACGTGAAAATGTTCTTTTCCTCGGCGAGGGGAAGGGATGTGTTGCTGTATGTTTTGTTTGTTACCATATCCGCAATTTTCTGGTCGGTGCTGACGCTTGGAAATTCAATGCAGACGCACTACAAGGTTAAACTGACAATAGACGGGATACCGGAAGGCACTACATTGATAACGGATGCTCCTGAATATATCGATGTATCGGTAAGAAACAACGGCTATGCTTTTGTCAGGTATATGGTGGGAGCCATCCCGGAGGTGTTGATCAATTTCGGCCGTTTTGCAGATGGCAAAGGCCGGGTGGTCTTGGCTAAGCAAAATATTGAGGATTTACTGCGCGAGGCGTTTGGCAAGGATGCCAGTATCGATGCGTTCTCTCCAGAGCAATTGGAATTAAGATACACGACCAATCCAGGAAAAAAAGTGCCAGTTGTGGTTGATGGCGACTTCACGTCCGACTTGCAATATGTGGTGAACGGGAATGCGAAAGTGACACCAGGGTATGTTACCGTGTTTTCTGATGTCGACAATCTGAGCTCAATAGAAGCAGTGTTGACAAAGCATATTGTGCGCCACAATCTGAAAGAGTCAGAAACCGTTAAGGTGGCGTTGCTGAAGAAAGAAAATGTGCGAATAGAGCCTGATTCTGTCGTGGTAACAATCCCGGTTGAACCATTGGTGAGCAAGGAGCAGGAAGTGGCAATAACGGTTGCCAATTGTCCTGAAGGAGAGCATTTGGTGGCGTTTCCGGCAACAGTTAAGATCTCATATCTTGTGCCGTTAAGCGTGTATAATAAGAATACGTCACAATCGCCAGTGGTGTTTGTTGACTATAAAGACGTGCAAAATGGCAAGAATAAAATTCCGTTGCACACAGCCAAATCGAATGTGTTTCAAGGCGTCTCATTGCCTGTGGACAGTGTGGAATATATAATTGAATGATAATGAAGACGGTTGCTATAACTGGCGGTATCGGAAGTGGCAAAAGTGTAGTGTCAAGACTTTTGCGCGTGGAGGGCTATCCGGTTTATGACTGTGACAGCCAAGCGAAGCGGATAATGGACAATGATGCAGAAATCCAACGGCAACTTCAGAATGCATTCGGTGAGGACGTGGTTGTGGATGGGGTCATACATCGGCAGAAATTGGCGAGCTTGGTGTTTGGCAATTCGGAAAATTTGCGAAAACTGAATGCCATTGTCCATCCGGCGGTAATTGCCGACATAAAGAAATGGTCGGTTGCCGAGCAGAAGGATTTGGTTTTTGTCGAGACTGCCATCCTGAGGGAAAGTGGGATGGAAACGCTTGTTGATGAAGTGTGGGTGGTCGATGCTCCAAAAGATATCCGCGTGGCGAGGGTCATGGTCCGCAACAATATGCCTGAGGAGGATGTTAGAAAGAGAATCGATAGCCAAAATGACAACCCCAAATTTTCTGTGCCTACATCGGTGGTTGAAAATTATGGAAGCAACTCTGTCATTGTACAGGTGCAAAACTTATTGAAAACAATGTTTAATAAACAAAATACGAAGTAGATTATGATTAAAAACATTCTATGCATATCCGGCAAGCCAGGCTTGTTCAAGCTGGTTTCGCAAGGAAAAAATATGCTTATTGTAGAGTCTTTGACAACAAAGAAACGTACACCTGCATATTCTCACGATAAAATCGTGTCGTTGGGAGATATCGCTATTTATACCGACGAGGAAGAAGTTCCTTTGTCGCAGGTGTTCCAGACTATTTACGATAAAGAGGGCAAGAAATTGGAAGTGGCAGATTATAAAACTGACGCTTCTTTGGAGAAATTCTTTGGAGAAATTCTTCCAAATTATGACCGCGAACGTGTGTATAATACAGACATCAAAAAAGTTATATCTTGGTATAACTCGCTGATTGATGCCGGCTATACGGAATTCTACAAGCCGGAAAACAAGGAAGAGGAGCCCAAAGAGGAAAAGTAATAAGAATAAAATAGACAGGAGGATGGTAGGGCTCTTCGGCTTTATCGTCTTCCTTTACTTTTGTCGGAATGAAACGATTGGCTATATTGGCGTTTGCCATGTCTGTAATGGCGGCCCTGCTGACGGGATGCCATACATCTAAGAAAGTGACAACCACAGATACTCCCGGTTCTCCCAATTCGGAGGTTGTTGCGGTAGATTCGTATGGCTATTTGTCGAGGCGTCTTGGCATCAGCATAGGAAAGCACGACAAAGAAAATTTAGAACTCTTTACCGTTGCCGAAAAATGGCTTGGTGTGCCTTATCGCTATGGGGGCAACACTAAAAAAGGTTGCGATTGCTCGGGCTTTGTGTCGCAGGTGTATAAGGCAGTCTATGGCAAATCGTTGGAACGTAATTCAGCGGCGATACGCGACAAGAATTGCAGTCAAATCAGACGTAGCCAATTGAGAACCGGAGATCTTGTTTTTTTCAAGACGGGTTCGTCGCGAAAAATCAACCATGTGGGCATCTACCTTAAAGATGATAAATTTATCCATGCCTCTTCAAGCAAGGGGGTTATTGTCAGCAGTCTGGAAGAGAAGTATTATATTAGAACATATGTGTGTTCCGGACGTGTGGATTAATCCGCTCGGAATGGAATTTTGTTTTTTCGCGCATAATCAATCAGTGTGTCCCGCCGCTCTTTGTAAATCTCTCTTGGAATAATGACGGTGTCGGCGTCAAAGTAGTCAGGCAGGTCTGAAAGTTGGTTGTAGTACCTACGGGTGAGAACAGCATAGTCAACCTTTGTCGGTTTGTCGTTTTTATCGTGAAGCTTGCGATAATTTCCGACAACAAAAACGTAGCTTTTACCATTGATCCATGCGAATGGATATGAAAAACGGATGCCATCGGAGTTTAGACTGTCACGGTCGTATACGATGGAGTCAAAACGGTGCCTCGCTAAAAATTTATCTGCATTGGCAATAAAATCTTTTGCAAGAATGGTGTCGTTCAGAGAATTCAGAATGTATAATTTGTCGTTTTGAAAAGCCACGATGTCGGTTGAACTGTATTCCGAAGCGATGAAATGTCCGGATTTCGGCGTTGCAAGATTGTTTGCCGTGACGGATGCAACGACAGCGCAAAGCAAGGCAACACAAGCGTATTTCAGAATGCGTGTGGCTGAGAATTCAAGCATCAGTCCGGCGATTATGGCTGATGCGGATAGCAAAGTGGCGGATAGCCCGTCAATCCAAATGTTGTTGACCGCCGGCAGGTAGTTGATACATAAGTGGGATGTTTGAATCATATACTCGTAAAGCAAGTCGATAAAACCAATCAATGCGCCAAGTTGGTATCCCAATGCGGCTATTGCTATCGCGGATACATTCAGAAGCAGTATCAATGGCAGCAAAGGAACTATGACAAAGTTTGTGATGAAAAAGCTTGTAGGGAATGAATTAAAATAGTAAATGATAAGTGGTGCGGTTGCCAATTGTGCAGCCAATGTGACAGACAGGGATGATGACGCATAGTTGAGGATAGGGTTTGATGAACGCGGCAGCAGGTTGTTTGCCCAGAGAAGGATGCCTGTCACGGAGAGAAAGCTCAATTGGAATCCGACGTCATAAATTGCATTGGGGGAAAATATCAAGATGAAGAAGGCGGATGCGGCAAGAGCGTTGATGGATGAATGCTTGCGTAAAAATATTTTTGACGCATAAACAAATGAAACCATGATGGCGGCTCTTATGGCTGAGCTGGACAGCCCGGTAAATGCAACATAAAACCAAATGCAGGCGAGGATGGTGAAAAATTTGAATTTGTTCATCCGCGGGCCTCTGATTGGAAACAAAAGGGCGGACAGGATGATTGTGATTACACCGATGTGAAGCCCGCTGACCGCAAGAATGTGCGCAAGCCCAGCTTGAGAAAATGCTTGCTTGTCAGAATCCGACATGTAGCGGCGGTCGCCGGTGCAGAATGCTATAGAAAGGCTTGCTGCGCCATTGCTAATGCCGGAAAGTCGGATGAGATGTATTATTTTTTGCTTTGTGCGGTCGGTCCATGCGCGTAGGCTGTTTTTATGCCCGGTGATTGAATATTCCCCTTCTTTCAGCGGGCATTCGTATAAAATGCCCTGTCGCTTCATGTATAAGGCATAGTCGAAAGAATATGGGTTGTTTGTGCTCGTTATAGGCTCGATGGTTCCGCGGCAGGCAATCACATCACCGACATGGATGGAGTAGTCGTTGTGTATGGTAATAAGTCGCAGTTTCGTTTTCTTCTGTCCGATTTGAGCAGCGACAGTCAGATCGGAGGAAAAGTCACGTTGCCGGATTTCATCAACTGTTCCGGAAAACGCTATTTCTTTTCCGATGAATCGCTCATCAATGTTGTTTGGTGTGTTGAGATAGGAGCATAGCCATCCGAACGAGGCAAACATAAGAAGAAGCGACATGTTTGAGAAGATGTGCCAGATGCCGAATCTGTATGTCTTGGTGAGCAACATTCTTGCAATGAGGCATATTGCTGTGCCCAAGGCAAGAAAAGACGGCATAAAGCATCTGTCTCCTATGTCGAACAGGAGTATGCCAACCGCAAAAGGAATGGTTATCTTTATAAAAGGATTGGCAGCAAAAGAGAAGGGCCGCTTAGTCATTCCAGATTCTCCAGGCAGCGAGGGCTTGGCCGATAAGCATTTCCATACCGTTTATTGTGTCGGCGCCGTATTGCTTCGATTTGCGGAGAAACAATGTTTCTGCAGGGTTGTATGTCAGGTCAAAGCAGATGTGGCTTGATGAGATCCCTTGATAGGGGATGTCGGGGCAGGCGTCTACGTTGGGAAACATTCCGAGAGGTGTCGTGTTGACAATAATTTGATGAGAGGAAACAATCTGCTCCGTCAGGTCTGTATAAGCCATTTTCCCGTTTCCTGATGTGCGCGAGGCAAAATCGATTGATATTCCGAGAGAGCGTAGGCAATGAGCCACGGCTTTGCTGGCTCCGCCTGTGCCGAGAATCAAGGCAGATTTGTGGTGAGACCGGATGTGTGGAGCAATAGAGTCGTGAAATCCGATGATGTCAGTGTTGAAGCCGATTGTTTTTACAAGCTCGCCCTTGCGCACGAATTTGATGACATTGACAGAGCCTATTGCTTGCGCGTCTTTGTCCACTTCGTTTAGAAGAGGGATTATCTGTTGTTTGTATGGGATAGTCACGTTTAGACCGCATATTTCGGATTGGAGGAAAATGTTTTCGGCAAGTGAAATGTCGTCAATCTCAAAATTGCGGTATTCGGCATCTATGTCCTCGTTGCGGAATTTGTTGTTAAAGAATTTCCGAGAGAAAGAATGCCCGAGAGGGTAGCCGATTAATCCGAATATTTTAGTAGCCATTGCTGTTGAGTTTCTATGAAATGTTTAAATGTCAGTAAATATTTTATGTCTCTTAAGTTCACAAAAGTTTCCCTTTTGGGAAAATGCGGCGCTGCTCAACTGACGAAGAAATAATCCGGCATTGAGGATTCTGACTTCGTCAGGTTGAGACGTATTCTGCGCATCGCAACTGTCGCCAACGGTAATTCTGCCGTTGCAATGTGTTGGATTGCAGTATAATCCGGCATGTTGCCAGCTGAGTCTTGTGGCGAGAGCCAGACGAAGCGGAAACAATCATGGACATATATGGGCATAAAAATATATTTAAAAAGTCAGATATGGAAATTTGAATGGATATTATTTTAATCTAAATGCGTAATTCTATAATTCGACAAAAAATCGTACTTTTGTAGAGAAATTGAAAATATGAAGTCGAGATTCTTGAGAACGTTACTTTTGTCGGTGTTCGTCGCTGCATTTTGCGTTAATGCAGTGGCGAAAGATTTTGTGTTGGTCATCGATGCTGGACATGGAGGAAAAGATGTCGGGGCGGTGGGCGACTACGCAATGGAAAAAGATGTGAATCTTGGCGTTGCATTGAAGTTTGGCGAACTGGTGAAGAAACATTGCAAGAATGTAAAAGTCGTTTATACAAGGGATGCGGATTTTTTCGTTTCATTGCAGGACAGGGCAAATATAGCAAACAAAGCAAAAGGTGATTTGTTCGTGTCGATACATACTAACTCAGTTGACAAAAAATCGCCAAGCCGCTATACGGTCACTGGGTCGGAAACATATACATTGGGACTGCATCGGTCTAATGAAAACCTTGAGGTAGCTAAGCGCGAGAATTCGGTGATTGAACTTGAGGATGATTATTCTGCAAAATATCAAGGATTCGACCCGAACTCTGCCGAATCATATATCATTTTTGAATTGAATCAGAGCAAGCACATGGAGCAAAGTATCAATTTCGCGTCATACGTGCAGGGGGAGTTCAAAAAGTGCGGACAAGTGGACAAGGGCGTGCGTCAGGCGGGCTTCTGGGTGCTTGCCAAGACGGGAATGCCGGCAGTGCTTGTCGAGCTTGATTTCATATGCAATCCTAAAAGGGAGAAATTCCTGTCGTCGGACGATGGCCAGGAGAAATTGGCTAAATCATTGTTCAATGCTTTTTGCCAATATAAAGAAGGTTATGACTATTATAAAAATGGTAGAAACCGTGACAAGGTGGAGGAAAACAGAACACCTGAGAAGCGGAGGACAACGGTTGCTGAAAGCAATCGTAATAAAGTGGAATATAGGATACAATTCTTGTCGAGTGGTAAAAGATTGCCGTTGACTTCTCGACAATTCAAGGGATTGAAAAATGTAGAATATTATGAGGATGGAGGCGTCTTTAAGTACACAACGGCTTCTACTTTCGACAAGCGACAGGCGTTGCAGTCGCTTGCTGAGGTGCAAGAACTGTTTGAAGATGCTTTTATCGTCGAGTTTAAGAATGGACAAAGAATAAAATAGTTAATTATGAAAAAAATATTTACAAGAGAGATATTGATTGGTTTGATTTTGGTGGTTAGTTTGTCAATCCTGTTTGTCGGAATTGACTTCTTGAAAGGCATCAATGTGTTCAAATCGTCAAATTTATATTATGTGGCATTCAAGGATGTCTCCGGCTTGGCGGAGGCGGCTCCTGTTACGCTTAACGGAATGAAAGTGGGGCAGGTGACAGGTATGGAATATGACTATGAGCATCCTGGAAATGTGTTGGTGGAAGTAAATCTGGACTCTTCTGTCAAATTGACAAAAGGCACTAAATTCACAAAGGCTGTAAGCTTGCTTGGAACAGGTGCGTTGGCGATAGAGATGGCTCCGGGCAACTCTTATGTGGAAGCCGGCTCGGAGATGGAAGGAGAGAGCCAGAAAGACATGATGGCAGATATCTCAACCGAGGTGTTGCCTCAGGTGGTTGAAATGCTGCCAAAACTAAACAGCATCTTGGCACACGTGGATTCTTTGGCTGCCAATCCGGCATTACAGAAAACAGTTACGCGTCTGGATGCGATATCGGCCAACATAGAGTTGCTTACGGCACGTTTGGCGGCAACATCGCAGAGAATCGACCCGATGGTCAGCAACGTGAATGGGCTGACTAAGGATTTGACTGCAATATCAGCTGACTTGAAGCAGTTGAGTGCAGAACTTAAGGAGTTGCCTTTGTCTGAGACTATGGATAACGTGAAATCGACAACGGCCAATCTGAAAACATTTACGGGAAAACTGAACGGAACAGACTCCTCTTTGGGCTTGTTGCTTAACGACAGGGGGCTGTATGACCACATTGATTCTACGGTGAACAGTCTGGACTCTTTACTCATCGACCTGAAGGCTCATCCGAAAAAGTACGTAAATTTCAAATTGTTTTAGATAAATCTTTGAACGGCTTATTCGGAATCATTCCAAATAAGCTGTCTGAACTTATTTGTTTTTCAGGTGGATTAAAATCCTAATAATTAGGGAGTATGTTGCATCTGTTGCGCCAATTACGGTGTCTTGTACTGAAAAATGTAAACATCAGACAATCAACAGGTTGCGACTAAATGCGCTGGTGAACTTGGAAAGTTTTGTAACTGCTTGATATTGTTGGTGTTGGATGTGTTGTGAAAAAAACAAATTATTTTACATTTGTTTAATCCGAAATATATTACAAAATTTGCATTTGGAAATACAGTGAGATAATGACAGCAAACAATAGCGAAAGATGGAAAAAGTGCCAAGAGATTATTAAGGATAATCTCGGGCCGGACCCGGTTCCTTATGAAACCTGGTTCGCCCCTATTGTAGAAGAAAGTTTTATAAACAATGTCTTGACATTGCGTGTCCCGACAAACTTCTACGCAGAGGTGCTTGAAAGTCGCTATCTTGATTTGTTGCGTGCAACTTTGTTCCGCGTGTATGGCAAGGGAATAAAGTTGAACTATTCTTATGACATTGTAAAAGATGTGCCGGAATCGCATGTGATAACACAGGTGCCGCACAAGAGTCCTGCAGTGCAGGAAATGAATCCATTTGTGCAGCAGGACCGTTTTTCGAGCGTGGCGCTCGATTCACAGCTGAATCCGATATATACATTTGAGAATTATTGCGAGAGCAAAAGCAATAAATTGGCATTTACCATAGCTAATGCGATTGTTCGACATCCTGAAAAACAAACGTTCAACCCGATGTTTATATTCGGTCCAACAGGTGTTGGAAAGACTCATTTGATTCAGGCGATAGGTATAGGCATGAAGGAGGAGAATCCTGATTTGCGTGTGCTTTATCTCAGCGCCCGTACGTTTGAGTCGCAATATACTACAGCGGTAAGAAACAATAAGGTCAATGACTTTATAAATTTCTATCAAAGCATTGATATGCTTATTATGGACGATGTCCAGGAATTTGCAGGCAAAACGGCTACACAAAACACATTCTTCCATATCTTCAATCATTTGCACAACAAACAAAGACATTTGATATTGTCGTGCGATTGTCCTCCGTCTGAATTGGATGGAATGGAGCCTCGTTTGTTGTCGAGGTTCAAATGGGGTATGACGGTGGAATTGTCGAGCCCGGACTATGAATTGCGCCGTAATGTGTTCTTGAAAAAAGCTCTTCAGGCCGGTGTTGAAATTCCGGAAGACATTGTGGACTATGTGGCAGAGAACGTGAAGGACAATGTGCGTGAGATAGAAGGTGTATTCGTGTCGTTGATGGCGCATTCTACGGCTCTTAATCTGCCTCTGACTGTCGATTTGGCAAGAAATGTGTTGTCCAACTCAGTCAAGATGAGCCGCCGTCAGGTGACGTTTGATGTGATTGTCGACGCTGTATGCTCGCAGTTCAGCATTGATAAGGATTTGCTCTATGGCAAGTCGAGAAAGCGTGAGGTAGCCGATGCGCGCCAGTTGGTGATGATGCTTGCCAAGAAACACGCAAAGATGTCGTCTACCAATATCGGTTTGAAGCTGAACCGTAACCATGCCACTGTGCTTTATGCATGCAAGGCTATCGAGGAGCGCGTTTCTGTGGAGAAAGACTTCCGTCAGTTTGTAGGACAGATTGAGGCTAAACTGAATTAGAAAGAATCAAGGATAAACAAAAATGGCAAATTCGCTTCCCGAATTTGCCATTTTTTGTTTTGGTTATAATTCTGTGTTGAAAAATTCGATGAATGCTTGAATTGCGTATTCATGATCAGCGATGGAGCCTGTTTCCATGGCTGAGTGCATTGCCCAGATAGGGTTGCCGACGTCGACACCGTCAATGTCGATTTGCGACGTGAGAATGTTGCCCAAAGTCGATCCTCCTGCCACATCCGAATGATTTACGAAATACTGGCAAGGTACGTTGGCTGCATGGCAGACTTCCTTGAAGATGGCGGAAGAATGAGCATCTGTCATATATTTGCAGTTGGCGTTTATCTTTATGACCGGACCACCTCCCATCTTAGGGTGGTTGGTGGGGTCATATTTTTCCGGATAGTTAGGATGTGCTGCGTGGGCATTGTCGGCAGAAACAAGAAAACTTCTGGACAAAGCTTGGTAGAAGCCCTCGTCGTCGAGCCCCATGCATGTTGAGACACGATGCAGTATTGATGCAAGCACAGGCGATGCCGCCCCTTGTTTTGTTCCGCTGCCCGTTTCTTCGTTGTCGAATATTGCCATGACTTTTGTCGTTGCGGGGTTGTCGCTGTTCAGGAGTGCCGACAATGCTGCGTGAGCCATGCTGAGGTCGTCGATTCTGCCGGAGCAGATGAATTCCTTGTTGAAGCCGACAAGCTGCGATTTCTGGCAATTATAGAGCATAAGGTCGAAATCCAGAATGTCTTTGGAGTCGGCAATTTCAAGCCTCTCTTTGATTTGGTCTATTAAGAAATTGTTTTTCGACATTGAGTCGCTGACAATTGCAGCGATAGGGAGCATGTCTTTCTGCTTTGAAAGAGGATTTCCGGCATTGACATTTCGGTTGAAGTGGATGGCGAGATGCGGAATAATCAAAACAGGACTGGCGAAATCAATCAATTTTGTGATTGGTCGTGCTGGATTTTGTGGATTGCGTACAATGACCCTTCCGGCAAGCGACAATGGACGGTCGAACCAAGTGTAAAGTATAGGGCCGCCGTAAACCTCCGTGTTGAGTTTAAGCACACCGTCGGCAAGCATTTCTGGATTTGGCTTGATTCTGAAACAAGGGGAGTCGCTATGGGCGGAAATCATATTGAATCCGCTTTGGTCAAGAGGCGTTTCTCCTATAACAAATCCAAAAATGGCGGTGTCGTTCTTTTTTACGTAATATTTTCCGCCTTTTTCCAAATTCCATCGTTCGGATTGCTTTAGCTCTTGGAATCCGTTGTCGTCAAGATAGCGTTGGATTGTTGCAGTGGCAAAGAAGTTGCATGGGCTGTTGTCAAGAAAATCCAACAACGAATAGGCATTTGTCCGTTCCATAATGATATTAGTTATATTCGTATTTAATGTGGTGCAATGCTCTCAACACGTTACAGAGTGTTTGGCCCCAAACGACCTTGAAATTATCCTTACAGAAGCTCATGCATTCGTTGATTTGGTCGCTGGTCGCGTCTTTCGCTGCGTGGAGGAAGTCGTATAGATATTGGAAAATGTCGGCAAGATATTCCGATATGCTGACGGCAATCGGCGTGTCGGAAAATTTCATGTCCGACTCAAAGACTTCAAGAATAGTGTCGTCTTCGCCAATCAAAGTCTCCAATTTGCGGCGCACGCTGTCATAATAGATTTCATCAAGATATGAATCGATTATGACAGAGTCGTCAATCTCCGTCTCGTTAAAGTCGGAAATGGCTATATATATTCGTGGCAGGAGTTTGAGTAGCTTGTCGACAAATTCGTTTTTCTCATAATTTGCGCAACTTTCCAACGTCTGGCAATACTCGTTTGCAAGTCCGATGAACAGAATGCTGTTGTTTGATATTTCAGTCATATTGGTGCTCAGTTTTTATAAAGGTTGTTGAACATAATATATTCTCTCACTTTGTCTGGCAATAGAAAATGTAAATCAAGACCTTTTTTTGCACAGTGGCGTATATGAGTCGACGACAATTCTATTTCAGGCGCTTTGACTATCTCCACGTTGTCGGGCAGTGTTTTGTCAGGAGGTAGAGGAAATCCAGGCCGGGGGTAAATGACAACTCCAAAATCGGCGATAATTTCATCGAAGGCTCTCCATCTGTCGAAGATAAGCCAATTGTCGCTGCCGATAATCAGCTTGAAATCGTGGTCTGGATATATGCGTTTTAATTCGCGTAAGGTTGATATGGTGTATGATGGGACAGGCATGTGAAACTCCACGTCGCACACTTTGAGGCCGTCGCATCCGTCAATCGCAAGTCTCGCCATGTTCAGCCTGTGTTGCGACATCGCATCGCTTGTTTCTTCTTTCAGAGGGTTTTGTGGCGATACGTTGAGCCAAACCTCGTCAAGCTCTGATGATTGCAGAATATGGCTGGCTACAATGCAGTGACCTATGTGGATGGGATTGAAAGAACCACCGAAAACACCGATTTTCATTATTTGGAAATGAATGATTCAATTACTTCGCGCGTCTTTGCAACGGCTTTGTCAAGGTCGTCGTTTACAATGTTGACATCATATTGTGGTGCAAATGTCAATTCAAAGGCAGCTTTGTCGACACGTTGGTTGATTGTGTCGATGTCGTCTGTGGCACGACCGACAAGTCTCTCTCTCAAGACCTCTATTGATGGTGGCGTAAAAAACAAAGACAATGCTTCGGGATACTGCTTCTTTACATTCAATCCTCCTTTTACATCAATGTCGAGAATGAGATTGTGCCCCGATTCGAGAATCTTTGAAACCTCGGATTTGAGAGTTCCATAAAATCGTCCGGGATACACCTCTTCGTATTCAACAAAGGCATTCTCTGAGATGAGACGTTGGAAATCCTCGGTTGTCAAGAAGTGATAATTTACACCGTCAGTCTCGCCTTTGCGTGGAGCGCGGTTTGTGGCGGAAACGGAGAATTGCAGGCGCAAATCTGCATCCTCCATAAGCTTTCCAATTATGGTCGACTTGCCAGTGCCCGAAGGCGCGGAAACGATTATGATTTTACCTTGCTTCATAATTACATGACATTCAGCACCTGTTCTTTAATCTGTTCGAGTTGGTCTTTCATTCTGACCACAACCTTTTGCAGTTCGGCTTGATTTGCCTTTGAACCCATAGTGTTGATTTCACGGCCCATCTCCTGACTGATGAATCCCAATTTTTTCCCTTGTCCATGGTTCCCGTTGAGAGTCGAGATAAAGTAGTCGAGATGGTTCTGCAAGCGAAGTTTTTCTTCTGTGATGTCAAGTTTCTCGATATAGAATATCATTTCCTGCTCAAATCGGTTTTTGTCGTAGTCAACATCTCCGAGTTTCTCAAGCGATTCCTGAATGCGGCTTTTGATTTTTGTCACACGTTCGTTCTCGTATTGAGGCACTTCGTTGAGCAATTCCTGAATGCAGCGTATTTTGTCTTCAAAGAATGTGGCAAGGCGGTTGCCTTCTTGTGTGCGGAACTCCACAAGCCCTTCTATTGCATTGTTCACAACAGAGAACAATGTGTCTTTTTCGGCATCGTCGATTTCCGACACATCTGTTTTCAAAACGTCTGGCAGTTTGATTAAAACGCTTAGCCAATCTTGAGGAAGCGGTATCTGGAGATTTTTAGCCAATTCTTCAATTTGAAGTTTGTAGGCTGCAGCTGCAGACTGATTTATGGTAGTTGTTGAGTCGGCAGAGATGGTCTCTACTGAAATTACGACATCAACTTTGCCTCTTTCAAGACGTTGCGAGATGATGCTGCGAATCGGCAACTCAAATTCGCGGAATTGCTGAGGGATTCTGATGGACAAGTCCATCTGTTTGCTGTTAAGAGATTTAATTTCAGCGGTAAATCTTTTGCCTTTGCATTCGATGGTCGATTTACCATAGCCAGTCATGGATAATATCATATTTCTTTTTCTTTTCCACAAAAGTACATCATTTTTATGAATGTTGCGAATTGTTTCGCTAAAATGTAAGTGTTGTTGCCGTCAAATATATTGTGTTATTCAAAACGGATTGACTTTGACGGCCTTATTGATGAGATGATGTATGAGGGTAATAGCAGCACGATTGCAGACAGCGAAATGATACCTATGTTCAGAATAAGTAGCCACCAGCTGAATTCAACGGGAACGTAGTTCATGAAATATGATTCTGAGTCAAGTTTGATTATATGTAATTTGTCCTGAATGAGAAGCAGTGCGAACGCAATGGCATTGCCGATGATGATTGCGCTGAACAAAATCTTCATCATGATGGCGATGAATATCAACCGGATGCTTTTGTCGGTTGCGCCAAGCGCTTTGAGTACGCCAATGGTGTTTATTCTGTTGAGCACGATGATAATCAGGCATGCGATGATTGAAAAGCACGCAACAAAAGCCATCAGTCCAAGCACTACGGCTATGTTGGTGTTCAGCAAGTCGAGCCATGCGAAATGGGTGGGATTGCTTTCGCGTATGGTTGATAGTTGGAATTCGCCCGACAAGGATGTCTGTCCAGATGTTATGCGTTTTGTCAGGCGGTTGATGATGCTGGCTCTTACGTCGTCAATGTCGTTGCCTGATTTGCAATCCACGCCTATATATGATCCGGTGCTGGCATCCCATTGGTTTACAGACTGCAGAGTTTTTAAATTTCCGATAAGAATATGCTCGTCGAAAGTGTCGAAGTCTGTATTGAAAATTCCGCAAATATTGCATCTGCGCATCCTGACTTGTTGGTTGTTCATAAAATAGATGTATAGGCGGTCGCCGATGTGGAGCTGCAGTTTATCGGCGGTGGCCTTTGATACAAGCACGTTGTTCCCAGAAATGTCGGCTTTCCCAGCTGTCAATGTGCTGCGAAGATATGACAGGTCATAGCTGTCGGAAACGCCTTTAAATCGCAATCCTGAAAATCCGTCGGGCGATTTCAACACGCATGGAATCTCGCTGATCAGGTAGACTGACTTGATTCTCGGGTCGGCTTTTGAAGACAGCAGGGTAGACAGCTCGCTGTTGAAGTCAATGTAGCTTCTGATCATATTGTCGGAACTGTCAAGGTGTTTGTTGAAGATTTTTATATGGCTGTCAAGGTTGGTTATCTTGTTTATTATAGTTGATTTAAATCCAGTCACAACCGATACCGCAACAACCATTATGACTATAGCCAGAATCATTCCGGTTATGGCGACATTGAGGGTCGAAACAGCGGATCGTCCGTCGTTTGTCTGTTTGTTTAATTGTAATCGTTTGGCAAAAAATAATTCAAATCTCATAACATTGTGCTAAGACAGTGCAAAATTAAGGCATTTCTTCCAATGTTGTGTTATGGAATTGTTTTAATGTCGCATTTTGTGTGCGATGTTGCAAAATCAACTCTGATGGAGCGATATGGAGGGTAAATGAAAGCAAAAAGCCTTAATATCTGTCGAAATGATAATAAAAATGCAGTTTGGGTTGAATTAGTCATATGAAATGTGTACCTTTATGCCCGATTTTATAAATCTACAAAAACGATTATATGAAAGTATTAAAGTTTGGAGGAACATCTGTGGGCACGGTGAAAAGCCTGACCCACGTGAAAAGAATTGTCGAGAGTGAGGAAGAACCGGTGATTGTCGTAGTGTCGGCATTGGGCGGTATAACAGATATGCTTATTGCGACTGCACGAATGGCCTCCAAGGGGGATACATCATATCTGCAAAATTATGCAAAAATAATAGAGCGTCACAATGATGTGATAAATGGGATGGTGCCAAAAGACAAGCTTTTGGATGTGCACTCGGTTGTGGATCCTTTGCTGGAAGAACTTGGCAACATTTATCGAGGAGTGGCATTAATAAAGGATTTGTCTTCCCGTTCATTGGATATAATTGTCAGTTATGGCGAGCGACTCTCGTCGGCGATTATAAGCAGAATTATTGATTCTGCACAATATTTTGATTCGCGGAATTTCATAAAGACAGTAAGGCAATTCAATAAGCATGTGGTGGATTTTCCGACTACGGAGAGTCTTGTTCGCAGTGTGTTTGACCGTTTTTCCGGAAAAGTGGCAGTTGTGCCTGGCTTTATATCTTCTGATAAAGAAAATGGCGATATAACAAATCTTGGCAGAGGAGGTAGCGATTATACAGCGTCGATTATCGCAGCGTCGTTGAATGCCCGTCTGTTGGAAATTTGGACGGATGTTGATGGGTTTATGACGGCTGATCCGAGAGTGATAAGCAATGCCTACGTTATCGACCAATTGTCGTTTGTTGAAGCGATGGAGCTGTGCAACTTTGGTGCAAAGGTTGTGTATCCGCCTACAATCTATCCGGTGTTTCACAAGAATATTCCAATCATAATAAAGAATACGTTCAATTCCGCAGCTCCTGGGACAAAGATCTCCAATGATGTGGTGCACGAGGACTCACGGGCTATTAAAGGAATTTCTTCAATCAGCGACACGTCATTGGTTACTGTGTCTGGACTTGGAATGGTGGGAGTGATTGGAATCAATTCGCGGATTTTCCAATGCCTTGCTCAGAATGGCATCAGTGTGTTTCTTGTGTCGCAGGCTTCTTCGGAACACAACACGACGTTTGCATTGAAAAGCGATGACGCCGATCTGGCTGTGGCGGTGTTGAACAAGGAGTTTGAGAAAGAAATAGAGATTGGAGAGATAACAAGTATCACCGCCGAGAAAAACCTGGCTACTGTAGCGGTTGTTGGAGAGAATATGAAACACACTCCAGGCATTGCTGGAAAGCTGTTTAATTCATTGGGCAGGAGTGGTATTAGTGTTATTGCCTGCGCGCAGGGCGCTTCCGAGACAAACATTTCGTTTGTTGTGAATGGAGATAATTTGCGAAAGACGCTCAACGTGATTCACGACTCATTCTTCCTGTCGGAATATCAGGTGCTGAATTTGTTTATTGTCGGAGTGGGTCATGTCGGTAAGCGTCTGATTGAGCAGATTCGCCATCAGCAATCCAATCTAAAGGATAATAAGGCATTGGAACTCAACGTCGTGGGGATCGCTAACTCTCATCATTGCATATTCGACAGAAATGGAATCGACATAGAGCATTATGCCGATATCCTTGGCAAATCGGAGATGGTAGCCAGTCCGACAACGATTTGTGATGAAATAATAAAGATGAACATTTTCAATCCTGTGTTTGTCGACTGCACGGCAACAAAGGATATTGCCGCAATGTATGACCGGCTGTTGTCGCACAATGTAAATGTAGTGGCGGCAAATAAGCTGGCGGCATCATCTAAATATGATAATTATAAGAAGCTGAAGCAGATAGCCCGCAAGCGTGATGTGAAATTCTTGTTTGAGACAAATGTTGGCGCCGGACTGCCGATTATCAATACAATAAACAGTCTGATAAATTCAGGTGACAAGATATTGAAAATAGAGGCAGTGCTGTCGGGAACGTTGAATTATATATTTAATGTACTGTCGGAAAAAGTGCCGTTGAGCAAGGCTGTAATGATGGCGAAAGAAGCCGGCTACAGTGAACCTGACCCAAGAGAGGATCTTAGCGGGAAGGATGTTGTGCGCAAGTTGGTCATTTTGTCGAGAGAAGCCGGATATCGGATAGAAACTGAAGATGTAAAGAAAAATTTGTTTGTTCCGGAATCGTTGATGCAGGGAACAACGGAGGATTTCTTCAAGAACATTGCATCTATCGATGATGAGTTTGAGAAAAGAAGGGCGGCAACGGCGCAATCTGGACGGGCTTTGCGTTTTGTCGCGCGGCTTGAGAATGGCGAGGCAACTGTCGGTCTTGAGGAAGTGGCATCCGACAGTCCGTTATATTCATTGGAAAGCAGTAACAATGTAATATTGATAACCACGGAGAGATATAAGGAGTATCCTATGGAAATCAAAGGATATGGAGCAGGCGCGGAAGTTACCGCCGCAGGAGTCTTCGCGGATATTATAAGCATAGCAAATATCAGATAATAATGAAATATGTGATTATACTTGGTGACGGTATGGCAGACGAGCCTATACCGTCATTGAATGGAAAAACGCCATTGCAAGCGGCTGATACTCCGACGTTCGACTATATGGCACCCAGGTCGAGGATGGGAATGCTTAAGACGGTGCCTGAAGGATTCCATCCGGGAAGTGAGGTGGCTAATATGTCGGTGCTCGGCTACGACCTTCCGACAACGTTTGAGGGCCGTGGCTCTTTAGAGGCGGCAAGCATCGGGGTGGATATTGAACGTGGAGAAATGGCAATGCGTTGCAATTTGATTTGCGTTGAGAATGGTAAAATAAAGAATCATTCTGCTGGACACATTTCTGATGAGGAGGCTGTGGAATTGATTGCCTTCCTTTCTGAGAAATTAGGCTCTGACACGGTGCGCTTCTATCCTGGGATCTCATATCGGCATTTGTTGAAAATTAGAGGTGGAGACAAGCGTATAGACTGCACACCACCACACGATGTGCCGGGAACGCCTTTCCGCGAAGTGCTTGTTAAGGCGGATGTGCCGGAAGCCGAGGAAACGGCTGATTTGATAAATGACTTGATATTGAAGTCGCAAGTGTTGTTGGCAAATCACCCTGTAAATAAAAAGCGTATTGCAGAGGGGAAAGATCCGGCGAACAGCATTTGGCCGTGGTCGCCAGGTTATCGCCCGTCAATGCCTACATTGGCGGAGCGGTTTGGCATAAAAAGCGGTGTGGTTATTTCCGCTGTTGACTTGATCCGTGGAATCGGCGTGTATGCCGGGCTTAAGCCTGTGGCTGTGGAAGGCGCGACTGGATTGTGGAACACGAACTATGAGGGAAAAGCCAAGGCCGCTATAGAGGCGATGAAAAACAATGATTTTGTGTTTGTTCATGTGGAGGCGAGTGATGAGGCTGGACATGAAGGCGATGTGGCATTAAAAATTCGCACTATTGAATATCTTGACCAGCGTTTGTGCAAGCCTATTGTTGAAGCGGCCGACAGGATGCAGGAATCTGTTAGGATAGCCGTGCTGCCCGATCATCCTACACCATGCAGATTAAAGACTCACACGTCGAATCCAGTGCCTTTTATGATTTATTCCAAAGGAGAAAATGCCGATGGCATAAGTGAATATAATGAGTGTTCTGCAATAAATGGTTCGTTGGGAACGCTTGAAACAGATGGTTTTATAAAAGAATTGCTAAAATAGGGCATAATGAGATATTATAGTACGAACGGAGCGGCATCCGAGGTGACGCTAAAAGAAGCGATAATAAAAGGGCTTGCTCCTGACAAGGGACTTTATATGCCGGAATCGATAAAGACTTTGCCGGCTGCGTTTTTTAAAAATATAGGAGGCTTGTCGCTCCAGGAAATCGCTTATGCGGTGGCAGATTCGCTTTTCGGCGAAGATGTCGACGCTGATGTGTTGAAACGTATTGTCTATGACGCACTGAACTTCGACATACCATTGCATAAGGTTGCGGATAGACGTTATTGTTTGGAGCTGTATCACGGTCCGACATTGGCGTTCAAGGATGTAGGAGCAAGATTCATGGCCCGTATGCTTGGCTATTTCAATGCACAGGATTCGGACAAACGCCCTGTCAATGTGCTTGTGGCCACATCTGGCGATACCGGCAGCGCAGTGGCCAACGGCTTTCTCGGAGTGGATGGCGTGCACGTTTACGTGCTTTATCCGAAAGGAAAGGTGAGTCATATACAGGAGTCTCAATTCACGACATTGGGACGGAATATAACGGCGGTTGAAGTCGACGGGACATTTGACGACTGTCAGGCATTGGTGAAAAAGGCATTTATGGACGAGCAACTTAACGCCCATATGAAATTGACAAGTGCCAACTCTATCAATATCGCAAGATTCCTGCCGCAGATGTTCTATTATTTCTATGCATATGCACAGCTGGCTGCTGCAGGGAAAGAAGATTTGTCACAGATTGTTTTTGCGGTTCCGAGCGGAAACTTTGGCAACCTTACGGCTGGACTTATAGCGAAGCGCATGGGCTTGCCGATAAAACGATTCATTGCGGCAAACAATAGCAATGATGTGGTTTATGAGTATCTTGAAACAGGCAAATACAATCCTCGTCCGTCAATTCAGACAATCGCCAACGCAATGGATGTTGGCGACCCAAGCAATTTTGCAAGAATACTTGACCTGTACGGCTGTTCGTGGGAGAATATTAAAAGAGACATTTCCGGTGTGACATACTCTGATGCTCAGATCGGAGAGACATTGGCGTCAACATTCAAGACGGAGAATTATTTGCTGGATCCTCATGGAGCTGTGGGCTACAGGGCTATTTCTGAATGCTTGGCGGATGATGAGGTGGGAATTTGTCTGGAAACAGCTCATCCTGCTAAGTTTAAAGAAACGGTTGATTCTCTTACAGGTGGAGATGTCGCGATTCCGGAACGTTTGAAAGCGTTTATGGAAGGCGAAAAGAAGTCGGTCCAAATGCTGCCGTCGTTCCGTGAATTCAAGGATTTTCTGATGAGGGAGTGAAACGGTAGAATCTAACGGTTGACTGCTGGATGGGAAAGTGCAGCGTAAGAATGTCCTCTGACACAGAAGCGTAGCATTCATCAAAATACAAATTCTTGTCAGCGGTAAACCAATGAATCTCATATTGATTATAGAAAGGGGTGCGGACAAGCGCTCCTTTCTTCATATATGGCGACCAGTATGATGAGAATCTGTTTGCTCCTGAGATGTATAATATGTCGTATCCTGAATCTGTAGGGACAAGAGCGATTGTGTATTTGCCGCCAAGTTCAAAACGGGAATCGTCGGTATTGCGGTCAAAGTAGCGCCAAAAGCCAACATAGAAATCATTGCCGGTGTTCTTTACGGCCTGTTCGACATCTGCCTGTGTGTAGCTTGTTTTGTTGGAAACGCGTTTGTCGGGAATGCTTTTGAACTCGATTCTTTTGATTGAAATCTTGTTTTTGCCAGCGACAATTCCTGCGGAAAATGTTTTTTGAGGAATATATTCGCAGGAGAAAAGGGTGGAAAGCTCTTTGTTTCCGGCAGAAAGGGAAAGGACGCCATTGTCCACTTTTATCTGAAAGGTGTTATATCTGTTGGGCTCGAATGCCATTTTGCTGTCAATGTCTGATTCTTTGACAATTGACTTTTCTCCATTAGAAACGACCTGTATGGCTACGTGAAAGCAATCTTTTCGGGTGATTTCATCAAAATGGTTTTTGGTGTTTCTTTTGAATATAGCGGAGGAATAGTTGTCGGAGTCGATGTAGTCCCAAACAATTCCGAATTCCGCACTTGGCGCAGATGGAGACAAAAGTCGTGAGGCATTGTCGATTTCATCACCATCGCGCAACCTTATTTTGAAAGAGAAGTCGCAACTGTCGGGGTTGTTGAAAGTGAATGGTATGAATTTCAGGCGATTGGAGCCGGCATTGTCGATGAAAATTTCATTACGGGAATTTCTGTCGAGCCCGGCACTGATGTCGCAGTCATTGTTGCAGTCCCAGTAAATATGCTCTGAATATGTTGTTGATGGCAATGATAAACATAGCAAAGCCAGGAATAACGTTTTGATTTTCATAATAAGAGATGTTGTATTTGATGCGTGTCAGACAAGGCCCTGAACCTTTGTCAATAATGCAAAAGTAAGTAAAAAATCAGAATATGTAGACGCTCTGAGTCACTTTTTCGGATTGACTCACCATTCTATTGGCTGATTTTTGTTAAATTTGCATTTCATATGGAAATAGTGAAAGTAATAATAGCGGGTCTCGCTATCGGAATATTGATATCTGCACCAATGGGGCCGATAGGAATGCTGTGCATTCAGCGCACGTTGAACAAGGGACGTGCATCTGGCTTTTTTACCGGTGTAGGCGCGGCATTCTCTGATTTGTTGTATTCATTGCTGACAGGATTTGGACTGTCGTTTGTCATAAATTTCATAGAAAAAAATCAGACGGTGCTTCAGATTTTCGGAAGTGTCGTATTGCTTGGTTTTGGTGTGTACATTGCACGGAAAAACCCTGCAAAAATGATAAAGGAAAAGAAGGGACATCCGGTGAAAAACAACTATGTTCAGGATTTGATTACCGGTTTCTTGTTCACGTTCTCCAATCCGTTGATAATTTTCCTTATAATCGGATTGTATGCACGATTTAATTTCTTGACCAACATAACATCAATCTACGGCTATTTTATTGGCTTTCTGTCCATTATTGTTGGGGCTTTGGGCTGGTGGTTTTTGATAACCTACTTTGTCAGCAAAGTCAGAGGCCGTTTTAATGTGAGGAGTATGTGGTTGATCAACATTTTCATAGGAAGTTTAATTTGCTTGATGTCGGTTATCGGCATGGGGCTTTCAATAATGGAGTTGCTATGAACGGAGAAGAATATGTATTGAATGTGTCTTTTGTGGAAGATCTTGATGCAATGTCGATGGCTTCGGTTGCAGACTATATGGAATTGCATCTGAAGAAGGTGGGAATAAATTGTGTGAATTGGGAGGATAAATATCCATATCACCCAATAACGGTGTTCTCGATGGCTTACTCTGACAAATTCCTATATGTGAACTATTTTGTTAGATGCAACTATCTGCGTGCGGTGAATTATAAAAACAACAGTCCGGTGGCAGAGGACAGCTGTGTGGAATTTTTCCTGCAGACGCCTGGCAGTGAGGAATATTGGAACTTTGAATTTAATTGTATCGGTGCAATAAATGCTTCTCATCGGAAAGACCGCAAGCATCCTATACGGCTTACCGATATGGAACTGGCTACAGTGAAAAGGTATGCCACATGCGGAAATAATCCGTTCCAGGAACTTGAGGGTATTTTTAATTGGGGACTTGCCATCGCGATTCCGTTTGAGTTGATAGGGGTTGACGTTTCAAAGCGCCCGATTGAAATGAAAGGCAACCTGTATAAATGTGCGTCGGCGACGAGCATGCCGCATTATCTGAGCTGGGCGCCGATAAAAACTGACAAGCCGGATTTCCATAGGCCTGAATATTTCGGAAAAATAATCCTTGAATAATCCCCAAAAAAGAAAGTATGAAAGATTTGCTGTTGGCACTACGTTTTCTTATCGCTCCGGTATCTTCGTGGACGATGGAAAAACAAAATGGGCACTTGCCGTCAAAGCATGAAAGAGGGTGGTTTTATCCGCTGCTTGCTGTCGCTGGAGCATCATCGTTTGTGCAAATGTTGTATGGAGAAACATTGACGGTTGCGTTGGTGCGCGGTATTGCAATGTTTTCGGCATTCTTCCTTGGCTATATGATAAGTCCTGCTCTTGCATCTTCTGTGGTGCGTAGATTGAGAACGGAAAAGTCGGAGTCGGTCACAGAATCGGATTTGAAAATATTGACGATGTTTGTCTATTCGATAGGAGTGATAGTGGCAATTGTGCAGAACCTATTGCCAACGCCGATGATGCCTCTGTATATTTTCGTTGTGTATCTGCTGTTTGTCTTGTCGAAGTGTGCTGAAATCTTCGGGGCTGACACGGATGAGAAGAAAATATGGTTTGTGTTTGGAGTATTCCTTGCCCTGGCATTGGTGCCGATAGTAGTGGTTATAGTAATTATGAAATTTAATCCACAGGATGTAATATGAAATTGAAACTGAATGCAGTCAACATAAAGAACAGACGTGCCACGTTCGATTTTGACATTGTAGAAACCTACACGGCAGGAATTGTGCTGACAGGCACGGAAATCAAGTCAATTCGTCTTGGCAAGGCGGGCTTGACAGATGCGTTCTGTTATGAGAACAATGGCGAGATTTGGATAAAGAATATGTATGTGGGGGAATATTTCTATGGATCCTACAATAATCATTCTTCTCGGAGAGACCGCAAGTTGCTGTTGAACAAGAAGGAGATTCGTGAAATAGGCAAGGCTTCGAAAGACAGCGGATTTTCTATTGTGCCGCTGAAGGTGTTTATAAGCGACAAGGGGCTGGCAAAGGTTGTCATTGCTCTTGCCAAAGGTAAGAAAGAATACGACAAACGTCAGTCGATAAAAGAGCGCGAAGACAAACGCGAAATGGACCGTATGTTTAAACGGTGACGTGGCGGCATAGAATAAGGACTTTTGAATTGTCGGCAAGGGTGGTGGCGAAAATATAATCATTTCCTCCGTCGGCAATCTTGAGCCTTTTCCTCAAATCATCTGGCTTCATTGGAAAGTTGCGGCAAGAGATGTTTGCTGACTTGACAGATGATTTAATCTTCTTTATGTCGGGCTTCGATAAAGATAAAACATTCGTTATGGAAAACACCCGGCCTGGATATTCGTGGTTGGTGGTGATATCGGACAGATACAGATGTGAATTCGCAGCCAAGCGGATGAGGCCGAATTTATCGGCGACAATGTCATAAGCTCCGGCTTTCATTATTGATGCGTTTGGAACGAATAACTGTTGACCGGGATGTGGTGTCCCGTCTGCAATTGAAATGGATTTATCTTCGAATTTGAACGTGAATTCGATTGCTTCGTTTGCAACGAAGTCGATGCAGTGAATTTGTGGCTGTTTCGCTGTCTGTGGAAAGTCAATTTTAAACAAAAGCTCCTTGCACTCGTTTTTCACTGACAATATCCAGACTTCTGTAATCCCAGGAAAATCGCTGATTGTTTGCGAGATGTCTGCCATTGGAGATGCTTTGACAATGATGAAATTGCAGCGGGATTCTATCTGCGGGATAATTAGGTTTAAGTCGGGGACGGTGTCTTTGATTGCGTATGTGCGGGAATTGCGGTCGTCGGTCAGCCTGCGCGACGGATCAATGAATGCTGCGGAAAACGGGTTCTTGACCTTGTCCAAATAACTTTCGGCAAAGTCGTTTACTACGGAAACGTTGTTTATCCCAAGTTTATGCATATTGTGTTTTACCGCAGATGTGACAATCTCGGCTGCATCAATGCTTACCACTGATTTCGTCTGTTGAGCAATGTAGAACGAGTCGATGCCGAGTCCGCATGTCAAATCGACCACAGCATCGCATCCGGCAAACAGGTCGGCATGGAATTTAGCCAAGATTTCAGAAGAGCATTGTTCTATGGAGACGTCGGTGGGATAGGCAATTTTTTCAGCCAATTCCGGTAGCTTCTTTTTTGCCTTGCGCCTGCATTCTATTTGGGTTATTGCTAAATTCTTGTCGAATTTGAGATTGTCAAATCTTTTCAGCCTTAGTGTGGAAGCGTCGGTTGTGCTATATTGGGATATGAATGATTTGAATTCTGGATTGTCGACAAATGAAAAATATTCACACATAAGGCAATTCTATTACGTTCTACAAAAGTAATAATTAATTCTTCTATACGGAAATATTTAACCATTTTTGCTTCTGTTTCTGATGGTTATGTGTTGTGGGTAATCTTGCGGAAAATAAAATGATGGCAAATTTGAAGAAAAAGTGGAAAAATTCTTGCAGATTAAAAGATTTTATCTAATTTTGCAATCAAGAAAACAATAAAATGAACGTGAATCATTTCGCATATTATTTTGGCTTTTACTTTTATTTTGATAAAAAATAGAGGCGGGACGATATGCAATATATAAAGACAAAGAAAATTAGTAATCATATTAAAATCCCGCCATTGAGCGGGATTTTTTATTTAGTATGACCGAATGAAGAAAAAAGTAACAATACAGGGCGTAAAAGGATGTTTCCATGATGCTGCGGCAAGAGCATATTTTGCGGGAGAGAATATTGACGTGGTGCCGTGTGAAACGTTTGGCAGTATGTTTGATTGTCTGAAGTCCGACAGTTCGCTGATTGGCGCGATGGCGATTGAAAACACGATTGCCGGCAGTCTGTTGCAAAATCACGAGCTTCTTCGCCAAAGCAATCTTACGGTGGTAGGAGAGTACAAGATGCGCATATCACATGTGTTGTGCGCTTTGCCAGGACAGAATATAGACGAGCTGACAGAGGTTAACTCGCATCCAATGGCTCTTATGCAATGCGAGCAGTTTCTGCATCGCCATCCAAATCTGAAGATGGTGGAGAAGACCGATACTGCGGGCAGTGCGGAAGAAATTGCAAAGTTGGGATTGCGTGGACATGCTGCTATTTGTGGAAAATTGGCGGCTCAATTATACGGCTTGAATATTTTGGAAGAAGGCATCGAGACAAACAAGCGTAATTTCACGAGGTTTCTTATCATCGCCGATCCGATAATGTCGCATGAGCTTTCCTATGGCAAAAAAATAGACAAGGCGTCGTTGGTTTTCACGTTGCCACACACGCAGGGCAGCCTGGCTAAGATTCTTACAATTTTTTCATTCTATGATATCAACCTCTCTAAAATCCAATCGATTCCAATTATCGGAAGAGAGTGGGAATATCGGTTTTTCATCAATCTGACTTTTGATGACTATACGCGTTACCGTCAGTCGATAGAGGCTGTAAAACCATTGATTACTGATTTTAAAATTTTAGGCGAATATTCCAATTTCAATCAAGATGGAAAAGAATAGCAATATATGCCCGGCAAATCGGGTGAGACAAGTTAAGGAGTACTACTTCTCAAAGAAGTTGAAAGAAGTGGCGCAGCTGAATGCAAAAGGTATGGACATTATATCTTTGGGCATCGGAGGCCCTGACCGTCCGCCGCATCAGTCGGTGATTGACACATTGTGTGATGTGGCTCGGAGGCACGACACTCATGGCTATCAGCCGTATGTTGGATTGCCGTCGCTTCGCGGTGCTTATGCTGATTGGTATCGCCGTTGGTACGGTGTAGAACTGAATCCTGATAAAGAAATCCAACCGTTGATTGGTTCAAAAGAAGGTATCCTTCACATTACGCTTGCTTTTGTCAATCCTGGCGATGCTGTGCTTGTACCAAATCCGGGGTATCCTACATACTCTTCGGTGAGCAAATTGGCTGAGGCTGAAATCCTGACATATAATCTAACAGAAGAAAATGGGTGGTATCCTGATTTCAACGAGTTGGAGCGGATGCCGCTCGACAGGGTGAAACTGATGTGGGTGAACTATCCTAATATGCCAACAGGCGCGCCTGCGACAATGGAGTTGTTTCAGAAGATTGTGGACTTCGGCCGCCGGCACAATATCGTGATTGTCAATGACAATCCGTATAGCTTTATCTTAAACGACAACCCTGTAAGCCTGCTTTCTGTGCCTGGAGCAAAAGACATTGCCATTGAGATGAATTCGTTGAGCAAATCGCATAATATGGCGGGATGGCGTATGGGAATGCTGGCGTCAAACGCTCAGTTTGTAGAGTGGATACTTAAAGTGAAGTCAAATATTGACTCCGGACAGTTCCGCCCGGCAATGGAGGCGGCGGTAAAGGCTTTGTCGTGCGATGGGTCGTGGTATGCCGAGCTTAATAAGGTGTATGCCGAACGCCGAAAGGTGGCGGAGGCGATTATGACGCAACTCGGATGCACATTTGACAAATCTCAGAAGGGACTGTTCCTATGGGGAAGGATTCCTGAAGGGGAGGAGTCGTCTGAAAAATTCGCTGACCGCATTTTGTATGGTGCGCGGGTGTTTATCACTCCTGGATTTATTTTCGGAAGCAACGGAGAGCGCTATGTCAGAATATCGCTTTGTGCGACAGAGGAAAAGATGCGGGAGGCTTTGAATAGAATTAAAGAAATGAAATAAAAACATAAGATTATGAACGATATTAAACCTATTAAGTTTTGTGGCGTTGACTCAAAACGCCCTGTTGTAATTGCTGGTCCGTGCAGTGCCGAGACAGAGGAACAGGTGATGGAAACGGCTAAGGATTTGGCAAAGAATGGTGTTAGAATCTTTCGTGCCGGCATTTGGAAACCGCGCACCAAACCGGGCGGATTCGAAGGTGTGGGCAGTGTCGGTCTGACATGGTTGCAGGAGGTGAAGAAGGAGACTGGTATGCTTGTGGCAACAGAGGTTGCAAACAAGCAGCATGTTGAAGAGGCTCTCAATGCCGGAGTGGATGTGCTTTGGATTGGCGCGCGCACTTCGGCCAACCCGTTTGCCATGCAGGAAATCGCAGACTCGCTTGTCGGAGCGGATGTGCCGGTGCTGGTTAAGAATCCGGTCAATCCCGATCTTGAGTTGTGGATTGGTGCGATGCAACGCATTTACAATGCTGGAATCAGGCAGATTGGCGCCATTCACCGTGGATTCAGTGCTTACGGCAAACATTTGTACCGCAATATGCCGCAGTGGCACATCCCTATTGAATTGCGCCGCCGTATGCCGGAACTGACACTGATCTGCGATCCGTCGCACATTGGAGGCAAGCGTGAGCTGGTGGCTCCGTTGTCGCAGCAGGCGATGGATATGGGCTTTGACGGACTTATCGTGGAGTCGCATTGTGATCCTGACAGTGCTTGGAGCGACAAGAGCCAGCAGGTCACTCCCGAGGTGCTTAACTTTATACTGAATATGCTTGTGGTGCGCGACACAACGCAGACCACAGAAAACCTCACGCTATTGCGCCAGCAGATTGATCAGATAGATAATGATTTGCTTGAAGCCTTGAGCAAGCGTATGCGCATTTCGCGGGAGATTGGTCAGTACAAGAAAGAGCACAGTATGCCGGTGGTGCAGACGGGACGTTACGACGACATCCTTAACTCACGTGCGGCGGCTGCGGAAGAGTTGGGCATGAACGGTGATTTCATGAAGACGGTTTACCAAGCGATTCACGAAGAGTCGGTTCGTCAGCAAATTGAGGTATTGAACAATAGAATGCGATAGTGACGATGAGAATACTGATTATAGGAGCCGGAAAGATGGGCTCGTTTTTCTCCGATTTGTTGAGCTTCAAGCATTCTGTTGCGGTTTTTGAGACCAATCCGCAGCGTTTGCGTTTTACTTATAATGTGAGACGAATGTCGTCGCCGGAGGAAATTGCCGACTTCGACCCTCAGTTGGTCATCAATGCCGCAACGGTGAAGTATACGCTCGAGGCATTCCGCATGGTGATGCCGTATATCGGCAAAGAATGCATTCTTGCCGATATAGCTTCGGTGAAGACGGGATTGCCTGAGTTTTATGCCGAATGCGGGCATCCCTTTGTCAGCACACACCCGATGTTTGGACCCACGTTCGCTTCGTTGAGCAATCTGCAGGATGAGAATGCGATAATCATAAGCGAGGGCGACCATTTGGGCAAGGTGTTTTTCAAGGACCTTTACAACGAGTTACATCTCAATATCCGCGAGTACACGTTTAAGGAGCACGACGAGGTGATTGCTTATTCGTTGTCAATACCGTTTACGTCGACGCTTGTGTTTGGCAGCGTGATGAAGCATCAGGACGCGCCGGGAACCACCTATAAACGCCACATGGCGATAGCCCGCGGACTGATGTCGGAGGATGATTTTCTGCTCACGGAGATTCTGTTTAATCCGCACACGGTGGAACAGATTGGCAAGATTCAGGATAAACTGGAAACGCTGAAGGAGATTGTGGCGCGCAAGGATTCCAACGCGATGAAGGAGTTTCTTGAACAGGTGCGCGAGAATTTGAAATAGCGCTTTTGAAAGCAATATGCAGAGCCAGACAGCCTTTTGGGTGTCTGGCTCTATTCGTGATGGTATGGCTCGTTGTGCATTATGGAGTATGCCCGATAGAGCTGCTCGCAGAACACAAGGCGTATTAAGTCGTGCGGAAATGTCATTTTCGACAGCGATATTTTCCCATTGGCACGGGCATAGACTTCGTCGGAAAATCCGTATGGACCGCCTACTACGAACACCAACCGCTTGCCTACGGTCTGCATCTTCTTTTCAATATATGCTGAAAATTCCATAGATTTCATTTCTTTGCCGTGCTCGTCGAGCAGCACAACGCAGTCCGACGGCTCGAAGGCGGCGAGCAGATTCTGTCCCTCGGCAACCTTTTGTTGGGCTTGCGTCAGATTGCGGGTGTTTTTTGCATCGGCGATATATTGTATTGCGAACGGCACGTAGCGGTTCACCCGCCGGCTGTAGTCCTCGATGCCTGGCGACAGATAGTTATGATTTGTTTTTCCTACAACGAATAGGCATATTTTCATAATTCTTCTGGGTTTTTAAAACACGGGCATAAAGCGTCGTTTAATCATTATTATGCCTGGTGTTACTTTTCTTCTGCAAAATTACGTCAGTTATGCGGAAATTAATCATTACTTTTTCTCAAAAAATCAAAACAAGATGGAAAGAAACAATATTGTTGAGAAAAAAGCAGTGCGCAGACCGCGCAGAGTACTTGAATATTGGCGTGGCTTGATTCTGAACTTGAAAACCAATATGAATTTTGGCACGGCGCGTAATTATCGCAACTCGCTCTACAGGTTTTCGGAATTTCTTGACAGGCACGACATCGCATTTTCCAAAATTGATGCCGATTTGGTGTCTGATTATGAACTGTGGCTGCGGAAACGTGGGCTGAAGATGAACAGCGTGTCGTTTTATCTGCGATGCCTGAGGTCGGTCTGCAACCAAGCGGTATCAGAAGGCATAGCGCGGCGGATTGTGCCGTTCCAGAAAGTGTTCACAGGAGTGTGCGCCACGCGCAAGCTGGCTGTGCCAGAGGCGGTGTTCTCCAAGTTGCTTCACTGGCAGCTGCCGCCCGAGCATGAGTCGCTGGCTTTGTCGCGCGACATCTTTTTGTTCAGCTATTGCGCGCGTGGGATGGCGTTTGTCGACATTGCATTCCTGCGGCGCGACGACATCTGTGGCGACTGGTTCAGCTACGTGCGCCGCAAGACGGGGCAACGGCTCACCGTGCGCATTGAGCCGCCGATGGCTGCCATAATCAACCGCTACAAAAACGAAGCAGGAGAGTATGTGTTCCCGATAATCAGTGCCGACGGACAGGATGCCTATCGGCAATACCAGACCGCGTTGGGCTATCACAACCGTAAGCTGAAACAGTTGGCTGAAATTGCAGGAATCTCGGAGAAGTTGTCGACCTACACGGCGCGTCACAGTTGGGCTACCGCTGCGCGACGCCACAACGTGCCGCTGTCAATCATCAGCGCCGGACTTGGGCACTCTTCCGAGCGCACCACGCTTATTTATCTTGATTCGGTGGAAAATGTGGCATTGGACAATGCCAACCATGAAATTCTGAAGTGCTTGTGATGTGCGGTTTCTCCGCAAGAAACCGCACAACTGTTAAATGCATTGATAGTAAGATGAATAGCACCGACATTTGGTGAAAATCGCGAGCTTTAGCGTGCAAAAATGGGCCGCAGGTCTCGGCAGCTCAGCTGTCGCTATCAAAATGCGTGGCATGGCGACGATAGAGAACCCGCCGCATTGCCGTAGTGGCTGAATAATTAACTTTCAGCCACTTACAACGTCTGCGCAATTCAACTTTAAAAAAAGGTTGAATTAATATTGCATTCCACAAGCCTTTTTCAAGAAAATTATCTATCTTTGCAAAAGGTTGTGAGGTTTCTTGCGGAGAAACCTCACGAAGAGGGTTACGGACAGCGACCACGGGTAGTGGAACGCGCCGAGTTCCGGGGTTTTAGACAGATGAAAAATTAGCGGACTAACCCGACTTGCTGTGCGCTGAAGGTTGAAAAAAACACGGTGGGCAGGAATGGAAGTTATATCCTTACGCGAATGGTTGAAGCGGAAAATCACGGATTGCATTGGTATGCCTTGAAGGTGTTCTACAACAAAGTTTTTGCTGTGGAGGAGGAGCTGACGGCCGACGGCACAGAGTGCTACGTGCCGGTGGAAGAAACCATGGTGGAGCGAGGAGGGCAGCGCCGCAAGGTGCGCCGTCCCGTGATAAATTCGCTGATGTTTTTCCGCGCTGCCGAGGAGCGCGCCGTAGCGGTGCAGCGTCAGCTCACCGACCGCGCCATCCTCTACACCCGCCATTGCGATGACGGCAGACGCAAGCCTTATGCCATCCCAGACCGGGAGATGAACGTGTTTATGCTTGTCGCCTCGTCGGGAGAGACCGGGCTGGAATACTTTGGCGATGAAGACCGCAAGTTTGCGGAAGGACAGCGCGTGCGCGTCACCGACGGCCCCTTCCGTGGTGCCGAAGGCAGCATCCAGCGCATCCATGGCGACCGCCGCCTCCTCGTCAGCATCCGCGGCATCTGCGCCGTCGCCACAACCTATATCCCAAAAGCATTTTTAGAAGAAATAAAGTGACAGACAACTCAGCCGACAACAAGCGCATCGCAAAAAACACACTGATGCTATACGTCAGAATGTTTCTGACAATGGCTGTTGCATTGTACACGTCCCGAGTGGTACTCCAGCAACTGGGCGTAGAAGATTATGGCATTTATAGTGTTGTTGCAGGATTCGTTTCAATGTTTTCTTTCGTAAATAGTGCTTTGACGAATGCAACTCAGCGTTTCTTAACTTTTGCGATAGGTCAACGCCGAGAGGACGAAATAAGGAAAACATTTTGTATGAGTATTAATATTCATGTTTTAATATCCATCTTGTTCGTTGTCTTAGCTGAAGCTTTTGGCGTATGGTTCCTAAATCATAAGATGACAATTCCAACGGACAGAATAATTGCGTCAAATGTCGTTTTTCAAGCATCGGTTATAGCGACTGTCGCGCTAATAATGAGTACTCCATATAATGCATACATCGTGGCTGAAGAGCGAATGTCGGCATTTGCATGGATTTCAGTGTTGGACGTTTCATTAAAATTGCTTATAGTATATTTATTGAAGATATTACCATACGACAATTTGATCATATATTCAGTTTTAGTATTGATTGTCCAGCTAGTGCTTCGCCAGATATATGCTGTGTATTGTAGCAAAAACTTTAAATACACAAAATATCATTTTCTTTTTGATAAAGAATTGTTTAAAAAGATGATGGCATTTTCGGGGTGGAGCCTGTTTGGAAATTTAGCGTCTGCATTTTCTGGACAGGGTGTAAATGTCATATTAAACTTGTTTTGTGGGCCAATTGTTAATGCAGCTCGAGGAATCTGCAATCAATTGTCGAATGCCGTAGTTGGGTTTACTTCAAATTTGCTGATGGCAATTAATCCACAAATTACGAAAAGTTATTCAGTCAATGATAAAGACCGAATGTTTTCCCTTATTTTTAAAGGTGCTAAGTTTTCGTTTTATTTAACGCTGATATTGGCATTGCCTCTATTTTGGACAGCTGATTCAATTTTACATCTATGGTTGGTAGAGGTACCGGAGTATACAGTGATATTTGTAAAAATCACCTTGATGAACCTAATATTGGGCACTATTACAGGTCCTTTTGTCACTGCTGCCCAAGCAACTGGAGATATTAAATTGTATCAAATTGTTGTTGGCGGTATATTGCTCCTTGTTGTCCCTTTTTCATATGTCTTTATGGCTTTGTTTAAAAACCCTATATGGGTATATGTGGTGGATTTTTCAGTTGGAATCATGGCTCATTTTGCAAGAATATTTATGATGAAAAAGATGGTCAACCTTTCTATGGCCGCTTATTCAAAAAGAGTCATAATACCCACGTTGTCTGTGTTTGCAGTGTCTATCATACTTTCTTGGGTAATATATGTTCAATTTGACAATTCGTTATTTTCGGTTGTACTTATGTTTTTAGTATCAATATTAATTGTTGCATTATCGATTTCTACTATTGGATTGAATAATAGTGAGAGAAGGTATATTTATTACTTTTTGCGTTCAAAGATAAAAAGATGACAGTGGTAAACAATGTATTTTGTACAGGTTGTGGCGCCTGTGTTGAAAGTTGTCCTAAGAAGTGCATGAAGCTAGTCCCAAATGGGCAAGGATTTCTTTACCCGGTGATAGATGCTAATTTGTGCGTAAACTGTGGAAAGTGCAATAAGATTTGTCCATTGAACAATGCTCAAGAAGCCAAGACTCCAATGTCAATATTTGTAACACGAACCAACGACAATAATTATTTGGATAATAGTTCGTCTGGAGGTGTTTTCTCAGAATTAGCTAGCTATATTTTGAAAAATAAAGGAGTTGTATTTGGAGCTTCTTTCGCAAAAAATTTTGAAGTGGAACATCGATTTATTACTGATGTTTCAGATTTGCCTTTGTTGCAGGGAAGCAAATATGTGCAAAGCAAGTTGAATAATTCGTATGAATCTGTACTAGAATTTTTAAATGAGGGCAGATTAGTTCTATTTTCCGGGACTCCATGCCAGGTGGCTGGGCTAAAAGCTTTTCTCAAATATGATTTTGACAATTTGTTATGTATCGATTTTATTTGTCATGGAGTTCCTAGCCCTTATGTTTGGCAAGACTATCTGAATAGGTATGTAAAGCCAACAATCTCATTGAATAGTGAAAATTTGAAAATTTCGTTTAGAGATAAAATGTCTGGTTGGTCTAAATACTCTCTTTCAGTTAAAGACATACACACAAACAATTGTCTTTTTTCTCAAAGTGTTGTAGATAATTTATATTTAAAAGGGTTTGTTTCCAATCTATATCTAAGAAAATCTTGTTATAACTGTCATTTCAAGTCTCTTCGGGGTAAAAGTGATATAACTTTAGCGGATTGTTGGGGGATTGATAATATATTAGATGATTTTATGGATGATAGAGGAGCGAGCTCTGTAATCATCAACTCTGAGAAAGGGAAAAATGCGTTTGAAAGATGTGGTTTATTGGTCCGACCTATTGCGTATGATTTTTTGAGAAAATACAACCCATCTATTGATATGAGTGTTCGAGAGACAAAAGGAGTTTCGATATTTTGGAAAAATTTTGACACAATGGGGTTTGATGCTATTTTCCCAGCAATAGAAAGTCTAAAACCGTCAAATTTTCGATGTTTCCTATCTTATATAAAGCATAAAATCAATAATTGGATATAATGATTAGAGTTGGAATTTTAACACATCCTTTGGCTAATAACTATGGAGGTATCCTTCAATGTTACGCATTGAATAAAGTATTAAACAGGATGGGGTGTCAAACGATTGTAATAAATCGAGGATTAAACGATTCTGCCTTTAAGAAAATTGCAAGGAGAATTCTTCGCTTTTTGCGTGTGCAAAGATATTGTACAATTCAAAACAAAATTGATGGAGATAATCCATTAAAAAGATTTATAGCAAATACTTTTCAACGGACAGTGTTATATGATTCGAATTTTAAAATTAAAAAAGTTTGCCAGAAATATAAATTTGATGCTGTTATTGTTGGAAGTGATCAGGTTTGGAGATCTGATTTTGCGATGAAATATGGCTATAATTATTTTTTGGATTTTGTTCCTTCAAATGTTGTTAAATTCTCATATGCAGCGTCTTTTGCTCTTGATGGTTGGCTATATACAAGCAAGCAAACTCGAAGAATAAAAAAACTATTGTCAACTTTTAAAGGGATTTCTGTAAGAGAATTAGATGCTGTTCAATTATGTAAAAAGAACCTTGGACTAGATGCTGAATATCTTTTGGATCCAACATTGTTGTTGGAACAATCGGATTATTCAGAAATTTGCTCTCCGCGGCTATACCCGGGAAGATATGTATTTATATATTGGTTGGGAAATCCTCAGGATTTACGTGATGCAGATGTGGGTTTTGACAGCAAGGGAATCAAGACGTTTAAAATATGCTTAAGAGATGGGGATGGAATACCATCTTTGGGGGATTGGTTGTCTTTAATAAAATTTGCTGATGAAGTTTATACAGATTCATTTCATGGCACCGTTTTCTCAATTATTTATCATAAAAAAATTTCAGTATGCAGTTCAATGCTCTCAGATTCTAGAATTAACTCAATTCTTAATTTTGTTGGAAAATCTGATGGGAAAATAGTAGAGTCTGATTATAGGAAAATTGATCAACTTATTAGCATTAAAAAGCAAGAGTCAGAGAACTATTTAAAACGAATGTTGTCATATGGAAACACCAGTATTGCTGATAACTTTTAATAGGCCACAATATTTGAGCCAGGTGCTGAAGGCATTGAAATTAGCTAATGTCTCAAATTTGTATGTATTTAAAGATGGGCCAAGACCAAATAATAGTGAAGACATAGAAAAAGGTAAAGAAATTGAATGTTTGATAGATGCAATTGATTGGCCATGCAAGGTTGTGAAGAATTTTATGAATAACAATCTGGGGTGTGGTTGGGGACCATATTCTGCGATATCATGGGCTTTTCAATATGTCGACAGATTAATCATATTGGAAGACGATTGTGTGCCGTCGACTGCTTTTTTCCCGTATTGTGAGTATTTGTTAGAGAAGTATTCTGAAGACAACAGAGTTAGGCATATTTCTGGTTTTTGTGAATTTGAGGGCAATCCAGCCTTTTCTACTTTTGATTATATTTTCACCCAGTATGCCCATACATGGGGGTGGGCTACATGGAAAAGGGTATGGAATAATATGGATATGCAGGAACGTTTAATAATCCCATTCTTCAGGAATGGAGGTTTTACAGACCAATTTGCGACTAAAGAAGAAAACCGTTTTTTCAATAAATACTATTGGGCAAGAAAATCTCCTTTACTTGAAGCGATGCATAGTTGGGATTACCAATATGCCGCATACTCTAAGATGAGTGGAGCTTTATCGATAGTACCATCTAAAAATCTGATTCATAATATAGGTGAATATGGAACGCATTCAAATGGTGGTCAGTTGAATTGTCATAACTTAAGAGGCTCAGAATGTTTCCGCATAACAAAGGAACCTGATGAAATTGAGTTAAATGAGGACTACGAGAAAGAAAATTTTATCAAATATCATAGTCAGACATTAAGACAAAAAATTAAAACAGAATTTCTTATTTTTAAAAGCAAAATTTTTGGCAGACCTGATTTTAAATGAAAGTACTATTTATCATTCCGTCATTGCTTTGTGGAGGTGCGGAGAAATTGATTTCTGATATACTTCAAAATTTTGATTATCGTAATTTTGAAGTGTCATTGATGACATTTTATAGGGAATCCGTATATGATGTACCAAAACAAGTTAGACGTCTTGTGCCATTTTGTATGGATAATAGAAGCTATGCTATTAGAAGTAGATTGTTTGGAAAAAGGATCAACAATATGATCAATGATAAAAATATTGAATCATGTGTGGATGATTACGATTGTATTTGTTCTTTTCTGGAAGGCTTTTCTGTAAATGTGCATTTTAAGTTGTTTAGTCATTCCAAAAGGAATATTACCTTTGTTCATACAGACTTGTCTAAGTATAGTGATAGCTTCTCACAATTTGATATAAATCCAGCAGAAGTTTATTCTAAGATGGATTGTATTGCTTTTGTGAGCGAAAATTCAAAGAATTCATTTAATCAAGTATTGCCTAATGTGTCGGCAAACAAAGTCGTCTTAAGAAATTTTATCGATACAGATAGAGTATTACAGCTCTCGAAAGATTCTGTTGGTTATCAAAAAGATTGTCCGACAATTGTTTCTGTTGGTAGAGTTGAAAAAGTGAAAGGATTTGACTTGTTTATTGATATCTGCAAAGAGTTGAAAGATCTGATAGCTAAATTTAAAATTTTGATTATAGGAGATGGAACTGATTATGCAAGACTTAATAAACTTGTGGCAGAAAATGATTTATCAGAATATATTCATTTGTTAGGATTTCAAAGAAATCCATATCCTTATATTGCTATGTCGGATGTGTTTGTCTCGACTTCTATAGCAGAGGGATTCCCATTGGTCTTGTGTGAGGCGATGACGTTAGGGATTCCCGTGATCGCGACAAAAACCGACGGAGCGAAAGAGCTGTTGGGCGATGGTTCCGGGTTGTTGGAAAGTAGAGATGCGAAAAGTATAGCTTTTGGTATATATAAGTTGTTGAAAGATTCTATGTTATATCGCAATTTACAAATTAAGGGACTAGATAAATCCCAAAGTTTTGACAAGAGCTCTTATTTAAAAAATTTATATTCAATAATTAAAGGGTAGCATATGAAAGTCTTGTGGATAACAAATATATTGTTTCCAGATGTGGCTAACCATTTAAATCTGCCAGTCGGATTTGGTGGGGGATGGATGTTGTCAACTGCAAGTCAGTTGAAACGGATAGACTCGTTAGACTTGGCAATTGCTACAGTCAGTAATGCAACTAATCGATTGATTACATATAGTAAGGATGGTATATGCTATTTCGTTTTGCCGATTCAAGGGGATAATACTAAATATCATAGTTCGTTAGAGCGATATTGGAAAGATGTATATTCCCAGTTCCAACCAGACATAACGCATATTCATGGCACTGAATTCGCGCATGGTCTTGCATATATTAATGCGTGTGGCACAAAGAATGTGGTTGTGTCCATTCAAGGTATGGTGTCTGTTATTGCAAAATATTATAAAGCTGGTATTACGGACAGGCAAATTTGGAAATCATTAACCTTTAGGGATATCGTGCGGATGGACAGTATTTGGCAACAAAAAGCCAAATTTGTGAGAAGAGGCGAAATAGAAAAGCAAATAATTAAAAGTGTTTCTCATATAATTGGACGAACGAGTTGGGACAAGTCTCATGCGAAGGCTCTTAATCCAAAAACTGAGTATCATTTTTGTGGGGAGCAGTTAAGAGAGTCTTTTTATAGAAATGAATGGCGATATGATAGATGCACTCCGCATACCATATTTATAAGTCAGGCAGGATATCCAATAAAGGGACTGCACAAAGTGCTGGAGGCAATGCCTTTGGTTTTGCAGAATTATCCAGATGCCCAAATCTGTATTGCGGGAGAAGATATTGTTTCCAAATCATGGTTTCGTATTTCGGGATATGGCCGATATATAAAACATCTGATAGACAAGTTTGATTTATCTGAAAAAGTCTCTTTTTTAGGGGCGTTGAATGAGTTGGAGATGTGCCGGCAATATTTAAAATCGAATGTCTTTATATGTCCGTCGGCTATAGAAAATAGTCCTAATTCATTGGGTGAGGCAATGGCTTTGAAGATGCCTTATTTGGCAGCTTATGTTGGTGGTGTCCCGGATATGGTGGCGAATAATATGGTGGCATTATATAGATTTGAAGAGATTGAGATGTTGGCATTTAAAATATGTGACATCTTCAGCAAAAAAGATAAAGCTTCGACCAGCATAGATAATCAATATGATTGTAATCATATAGAACAAATTTTGAATATTTATAATAATATAGTATGATTGCGGTTACGCTGATAAATTTGATATCTGTATTTTTCACTTATCTATATTCAAAGAATATTTTTAGAAAAGGATTCGGTATAGCTATATTGATATTGATAGTGTTTTTTGGCATTAGATATAATTATGGTAGCGATTATCCTGGGTATCTGCGAATTTTTGAGGATATAAATTCTACCCAATTAACAATAGATTTCGGAGCGGATAATGAAATTGAGCCTGGATGGAAAGTATTGAACAAGCTATTTTCTCCCTTGGGTTTCTTCACATTGGTGTTCTTTTTGACGTGTTTCCAATTTGTAAGTATATATTATTTTATTAGGCGATATGTCAGTCTGAAATATCGATATATTGCACTATTCATATATCTATTTAGCTTTGGATATATGCTGACAATGATCAGTATGATGAGGCAGACCTTAGCAATGAATATATTGCTATGGGCAGTTCCATTTATTCTTGAAAAGAAATATTTAAAATCGGTTATTCTGGTTGTCTTGGCAGCACAATTCCATCAAAGTGCATATCTTATGCTAATTATGCCATTGTCTTTATTTCTAAATGAATTGGGTAAAAAGACCTATGCCTTGATTATGTTTGGACTATTTATTGGAGCATTTGTTTTCCAATCACAGATTTCGTCTATGATGCAAATCGTTATTGATGATAATTTTGAAAAATATAATAATTATATTAATGGAGAAGGCGCAAAACTTGGAGGAGGTATGGGCTTCTTATTCAATTTGGCGTTTTTCAGCTTTCTCGTTTTGGGAGATAAAAATGATGGGAATAAATGGTGGCTCACTAAATGCTTGGCCTTATCGTATGTATTTATACCATTTTCATTCGTCTTGCAATTAGTCGGTAGGTTAGGAATGTATTGGCAGTTGATTGGCCTTCCTGGAATTTTTAATTTGTATGATTCTTATGGGAAAAAAATTGAATTTAAATTGCTAATGTTTGCTTTCTTCTTCATTATGTTACATGGCTACTTTACATCATTCTATGATGATTTGTGGCGAAAAGGTTTTATGGAGTATCACTCAATATTTGAATCAACAAATTGGAGATAATTAAGATGAATGTATTATTTGCATCAATATTATGTTCTGAGCAAAAGTTGAAATGGATTTTTGAACAATCGAAAGTCAAACCAGCTTATGCTACGCAGAAATTCAGCCGTCTAATATGTAGAGGACTTGATGCTAATTCTGTTAATGTGGAGACAATCTCTTCAATTCCGGTTAATAGAGGTATGATTTCTAAGATGTTTGTCAACTTTAATTCAGAGATTGAAGATAACGTTAAATACAATTACTGTCCAGTCTTAAATATGCTGCCAGGAATTAAAAACTTGATTGTATTTGTTTATTCTTTTGTCTTTACATTTTGTTGGTGTTTGAGACATAAGGATAAAAGCGTTATTTGCGATATTCTTCAAGTATCAAACTGTGTTGGTGCTTTGTTGGCATCAAAATTAACGAGGACAACGGTGGCGGCTATTGTTACAGATATGCCCGGCTTTTCTGTGTCCGAAAGGAAAAGTTTAGCAGATATCGTTATGATGTGGTATATTAATTCATTTGATAAATATATACTTTTGACCGAACAAATGAATGAACTTATAAATACGCATCATCGGCCATATATTGTGATGGAGGGATTGGTCGATTCTGAAATGAAATTGATTGGTCGTCATGGAAATGAAAAGAAAGTAATTATCTATGCTGGCGGATTGTATGAGAAATACGGCATCAAGATGATGATTGATGCATATATGCAGTGTGTAAAAGCTCCAAACATTGAATTGCATTTATATGGCGATGGCGATATGGTACCATATATAAAAAAATGTTGCTCTGAAGATTGTTCTATCGTCTACTATGGGAGCTGTCAGAATAGTGAGATTGTAGAGGCTGAGCTTGGCGCTTATTTATTGGTGAATCCTCGATTTACACATGAAGCATTAACTCGTTATTCTTTTCCGTCAAAAAATATGGAGTATATGGTTTCTGGCACCCCTGTGCTTACCACAAAACTTCCAGGAATGCCAAAAGAATATTGCAATTATGTATTCTTGATAGAAGATGAAACTATCGAAGGCTTTGTATGTGCATTCCAACGAATATTCAAGATGCCCGATGAGCAAGTTGCCGATATGGGAATTAATGCAAAACAGTTCGTATTGCAGAACAAGAACAATATTGTTCAAGCGAAAAGGATTGTAGAGTTGATAAAAGGCTAAATATTATGATAAGTTCAAAGAAAGAGCTGAAATTTTATATTATGGCTGACTATATGATGAATCGAGGAAAGTTCAAACCCTCAAAATTAGAAAGCCTGTTTAAATTTTTTATAGGTGGCGGTGTTATGTCCTATTTAGTTGCTATGCGTAAATATAGCTACTATAAAGGCACTCGAAGCATTTTGAAATATTATTATCGCTATCGTTACTATTCTTTAGGGAAACAGTTGGGTTTTTCTATTGGGGCTGACGTGTTTGGGTACGGCTTGGTAATTCCTCATTATGGAACTATTATTGCCGGTAATTCAAATAGATGTGGTAATTATTGTGTATTGCAGGTTGACATTGTTATTAGTGATAATGGTAAGAGAATAGGTGATGCCCTGTATTTATCGGTGGGTGCTAAAATGACCTCAAAAGTAACGATTGGTGATAATGTGTCGATTGGAGCTAATTCCGTTGTGAATAAATCATTTGAAGGAGGAAATATGATGATTGCTGGTGCTCCAGCGAAATACATAAAAGCAGAAAAACCATGGTACGAACGAGATGGCAAGGAGTTCGTAGAGAAAGTAAATGCCGTGGAAAAGTTAAAGAGAGAATTTTTTAAATAATGACTTATTCCAAAGTATTTATAACCAATCTGCCGTCATTCTACAAGTTGAATCTCTATAATGCGATTGCGGAGGATGAGAGGATATTTGTGGTGTTCACTGGCGATACGGCAGGGGAGCGTAATTGGGAAATAAAATATATCATCAAAATATTCAATAGTTTATGAAGCGAGGTTTGATATTGATTCCATATGCCAATAAAGAGGCATATAAAACAGGTGTAAATCTATGTTCTTCAAATAGACTTGAAGTCTATTTGAAGAATTGTTGTGTTGCGTGTATGTCTGCTAAACAAAATGCATGTCAACAAGCAGATGTGGCGTTAGTAACAAATATAGATATCCCCAATTCATATAAAACAATATTGGAAGGCAATGAGATTAAGATTATAAAAGCTGATTTTGATGATTTCAATTTCGGAGGAAACTATATGTGGGCTCTTGCATTCTACAAGTTGTGTGCGTTGAAGCATGTGTTGCTAGAAACAAACTATGATTATTATGCATACTTGGATTCGGATGTTTATGTGCAGTCTGATTTTGAAAATATTTGGAAAGAGTGCGATTCACATATAATGATGTACGATATATGCCATGGTCTGCAAGTTGAACACTATCGTCACTTTCTTGATGAAATTAAAAATTTCACTAAAAATATAGGGGGGGGGGTACAACGATATAACTCATTATGGTGGCGAATTTTTTGCGGCTAAAAAGGAGGATGCGGTTATGTTTATGTCGGAGTGTCAGCAGGTATATGCGCAGATGACAAAAGCCGATTTCAAAACGACTCATGGTGATGAATTCATAATTTCGTTAGCGGCGGTGAAATTCAATGTTAAAAATGCCGGAGCATATATTTATAGATTTTGGACAGGGAGTTTCCGATTGATTTCAACGTGTTATAAATATAATCCAGTAACAATATTGCATGTCCCCGCGGAAAAAGAATATGGTATGCTCAAATTATACAATAAGTATATTTCGAAAGGCAAAATTCCGACCAAAAAGAATGTATACAGATTGTTGCATTTAAATAGAAGAAGTCTTAGAACTGTTGTTGCTCAGATTGCTTTGAAATTAGGGAAATGACTTATTCCAAACTATTTATAACCAATCTGCCGTCATTCTACAAGTTGAATCTCTACAATGCGATTGCGGAGAATGAGAGGATATTTGTGGTGTTCACTGGCGATACGGCAGGGGAGCGTAATCGGGATTTTTTCAAAGGTGATATGCGGTTTGAATATTTCGCTTATAAGCAAAGCGGATTGTTTTATCGCATTATGACAACTCTGAAACTTTTGTTATCGTTGAAGTGGCGGGAATGCGTGATTGGTGGCTGGGACTCGGTGCCGATGTGGATGTTTGCATTGCTGTCAGCATCTAAGAAGAATTCTGTTGTTGTTGAATCAAGCTATTTTGAGTCACAAACAAAAGGATTGAAAGGCTTGATAAAAAAAATATTTATCCGTAATATACGAAAAAAAGCATACGTCTCAGGAGCTGGACAGAAACGCTTGGTTGAGGATTTGAATTTCAAAGGTGAAATTGTGGTGACAAAAGGAGTAGGTGTGTTCAACTACGTTGAGCAACCGCCGTTTGAGCCGCGCTCCGCTGTAAGGCGCTTTTTGTATGTCGGTAGGCTTACGGAGGTGAAAAATCTTCCGTTCTTGATAAATGCATTCAAGAATCGTCTGGATTTGACGCTTAATATTGTAGGTTTTGGAGAGCTGGAAGAATATCTGAAATCAATAGCAGGAGATAACGTTAACTTTCTTGGAGCGGTGGACAACAAAAAATTACCACAAGTTTATCAAGAAAATGATGTGTTTGTGTTGCCATCAAAATCAGAAGTTTGGGGCCTTGTCGTGGAGGAGGCGTTAAACAATGGCACTCCAGTATTGGTTAGCGACAGAGTAGGATGTGGTCCAGAAATCGTGAATGAGAGTAATGGACTGGTGTTTAAATTCGATTCAGAGGAGGATTTGCTAAGTAAGATAGACAGAATATCGCAAATAGACTATTATAATGAATTGCGAAAAAATATCAGCAAACTTGATTTCGCAGAAATTGAGCGAAAGCAAATAGAATGTTATCTGAAATGAAGCGCCTGGTAGAGATAAATGCGGCGGTCAACTATGGGTCGACCGGAAGGATTGCGGAGGCTATAGGATTGGTGGCACAGTGTGAAGGTTGGGAATGCACGATGGTGCACGGACCGCGCTATGTGAATCCGAGCCAGTTGCCGTGCATTTGCACGCAAGGCAAGTGGGGCGACAGGATGCACGGTGTGCGCAGTCTGCTTCTCGACGGGCATGGTCTGGGGTCAAAACGCGTAACCGAGCGGTTGGTGCGAAGGCTGGATGCGTTGCAGCCGGGTGTGGTGCATCTGCACAATGTGCATGGCTATTATCTCAACTATGAAGTGCTGTTCCGCTGGTTGCAGCGCGCGGACTGCAAGGTGGTGTGGACGCTGCACGACTGCTGGCCGTTTACGGGGCATTGCACCCACTTCGATTTCATCGGTTGCGACCGATGGAAGTCGGGCTGCCATGACTGCCCTCAATTGAGGGCTTATCCTCGTTCGCTGTTCGTTGACAGGACGAGCCGCAATTATGAGCTGAAGCGCGAATTGTTTACGTCGCTTGGCGACAGGCTCACGCTTGTGCCTGTGTCGCATTGGCTTGAGGGACTGGTGAAAGAGTCGTTTTTCAAAGGGACTGCCGTGCAGACAATTTACAACGGCATTGACACCAACGTGTTTTGTCCGCGAGGAAACAAGCCGGCGCGCGACTATGTGCTTGGAGTGGCGAGTCCGTGGTGCGAGAGAAAAGGCTTTAATGACTTCATCGCATTGCGCAGTGAGCTTCCGGCGGATGTCGACATTGTGCTCGTTGGGCTGACACGGAAGCAGGTGGAGGCGTTGCCTGGTGGCATCGTGGGCATTGAACGCACGCAGAATGTTGACCAATTGGCGGAACTTTATTCCGGCGCGACGCTGTTTGCAAATCCGACTTATGAGGATAATTTTCCAACGACCAACCTCGAGGCAATGGCGTGCGGCACTCCAGTGGTGACATATCGCACTGGTGGCAGTCCTGAGGCGGTGACTTCGGAAACAGGCTTCGTGGTGAACAAAGGCAATATAAAAGCCATTGCAGATGCGCTGCAAGCGGTGCGCGGGCGTGGCAAACAAAAATATGAGGAGGCATGCCGCCAAAGGGCTATGACTTGCTTCAACAAGGATGACCGCTATGCCGACTATGTGCGGCTGTATAATCGGGTGTGCCGATGAAAAACACATATCGCTGCGTTGTGGCGAATATGGAAATGATAGAATTCAACAAGGACTTATTGGAAGAACTGCTGGCTGCGGCTCGGAGGAATCCGAGGCTGCGGCAGGGCAGGGATATGCGTACGTCGGAGGCTGACAGCAGCCAGCGTATGCTTAACGCTTTGCTGCCGGAAACGGTGGTGGCTGTGCATCGCCATCCCCGGTCGGCGGAGACGGTGGTGTGCCTTCGCGGAAGGATGGACGAGGTGATTTTGGAGGAGCGTGACGGGCGGCTTGTGGAGACGGAGCGCATACGGCTTTGTCCGGAGGAGGGGTGCTATGGCTGCCAGGTGCCGCCGGGTGCGTGGCACACGGTGGAGGTGGTTGAGCCGTCGGTGATACTTGAGGCTAAAGACGGCGCCTATGGAGCTGACGGCAGTGAAATGTGGAACAATAAACAATAAAAACATACACGATATGAGCATTTTTGCAGGAAAGACATTGATGATAACAGGCGGAACGGGCTCGTTTGGCAATGCTGTGTTAAACAGATTTTTACGTACTGACATCGGCGAAATCCGCATTTTTTCGCGCGATGAGAAGAAACAGGATGATATGCGCCATGAGTATCAGGTGAAATATCCGGATGTGGCGCATAAGATAAAGTTTTTTATTGGGGATGTGCGCGACCTTCAGTCGTGTCGCAATGCGATGCCTGGCGTTGACTATATCTTCCATGCGGCGGCGCTTAAGCAGGTGCCGAGTTGCGAGTTTTTCCCGATGGAGGCAGTTAAGACCAATGTGATCGGTACAGACAATGTGCTTACGGCAGCCATCGAGGCCGGCGTCGGCGCAGTAATCTGCCTGTCGACCGACAAGGCTGCCTATCCAATCAATGCGATGGGTACGACGAAGGCCGTGGAGGAGAAGATTGCCGTGGCCAAGAGCCGTTATTCGGGCAAGACCAAGATTTGCTGTACGCGTTATGGCAATGTGATGTGTTCGCGCGGTTCGGTGATTCCGTTGTGGATTGACCAGATACGCAACGGCAATCCGATTACGATTACGGAACCGCGGATGACGCGTTTTATTATGTCGCTCGAGGAGGCGGTAGACTTGGTGCTGTTTGCATTCGAGCACGGGCATAATGGCGACATTCTCGTGCAGAAAGCTCCGGCGTGCACCATACAGACGCAGGCAGAGGCTGTGTGTGAGCTGTTTGGTGGCAAGAAGGAGGAAATCAAGGTAATCGGTATTCGGCACGGAGAGAAGATGTATGAAACGTTGCTGACCAACGAGGAGTGTGCCAAAGCGGAGGATATGGGCAATTTCTATCGTGTGCCTGCCGACAACCGTTCGCTCAACTACGACAAGTTTTTCACAGAGGGCGACCAGAAACGTTGCGATTTGACGGAATTCAATTCCAACAACACTCGACGTCTTGATCTTGAGGAGACGAAGGCAAAGATTGCGGCGCTTGAGTATATCCAGAATGAACTGAAGGGTATTGAAAATATAGCGAAATGAGAATTTTGGTGACAGGCGCGAAGGGTTTTGTCGGTAGAAACCTGTGTGCGCAGCTTAAGAATATCCGCGACGGAAAGGCGCGTTGCTATGGCAACGTGATGGTCGACGAGGTTATGGAATATGATCTTGACACCGACCCCGGGTTGCTTGACGAGTGGTGTGGCAGAGCCGACTTCGTTTTTAACCTTGCTGGAGTGAACAGGCCAAAAGACCAGGCGGAGTTTATGCAAGGTAATTTCGGGTTTGCCTCTACGCTGCTCGACACGTTGAAGCGTTGCGGCAACACTTGTCCGGTGATGCTCTCTTCGAGCATCCAGGCAACGTTGATTGGACGCTATGGCGAGTCGGATTATGGGAAGAGTAAACTGGCAGGAGAAAATCTGTTTTTCGACTACGGCAAAGAAACCGGGGCCAAAGTGCTTGTCTACCGTTTCCCTAATTTGTTCGGCAAATGGTGTCGTCCGAACTATAATTCTGCAGTTGCGACATTCTGCAACAACATTGCCAATGATTTGCCGATACAGGTGAACGACCGCTCGACCCAATTGGAATTGCTATATGTCGACGATCTTGTGGATGAGATGATTGCAGCATTGCGTGGCGAGGAGCATCATTGCGAGTTTGACGGAGTGAATACCGTGCTCTGCAAGTGTGGTGCGTATTGCGCCGTGCCAGTGAGCCATCGTGCCACTCTTGGCGAAATAGTGGATTTGCTTGAATCGTTCCATTCACAGCCACAAACGTTGATGATGCCGGAGATTGCTGAAGGCTCGTTTGCAAAAAAATTATACAGCACCTATCTTTCGTATCTGCCCAAAGAAAAGGTGGCTTTCTCATTGAAAATGAATGTTGACGACCGCGGTAGTTTCACGGAATTACTTAAGACGGCAGATTGCGGTCAGTTCTCGGTAAACATCTCCAAGCCTGGCATCACCAAGGGGCAACATTGGCACAATACGAAGTGGGAATTCTTCATCGTAGTCAGCGGACGTGCGTTGATTGAGGAGCGTCGCATTGGCTCGGACGATGTGTTGCGTTTTGAGGTGAGCGGAGATAAGATAGAAGCTGTGCATATGTTGCCAGGCTACACGCACAATATCATCAATCTGTCGGAAACCGACGACTTGGTGACATTGATGTGGGCAAACGAACGGTTTAATCCAGAAAAACCAGATACATATTTTGAAAAAGTATAGAAACAATGAAACTCGATTATAGTGACATACATTTTGCCGACGACGGTCGATTGAAGCTGGTCATCATCGTGGGCACACGACCGGAAATCATCCGTCTGGCAGCAGTAATCAACAAATGCCGTAAATATTTTGATTGTATACTTGCCCATACAGGACAGAACTATGACTACAATCTTAACGGGGTGTTTTTCCACGACTTGAAATTGAAGGACCCCGAGGTCTATATGGATGCGGTAGGCGATGATTTGGGCGCAACTGTCGGCAACATAATCAATTGCTCGTATAAGTTGTTGTCGCAGGTTAAGCCAGATGCGATGCTTGTGCTTGGCGACACCAATTCGTGTCTGTCGGTGATACCGGCAAAGCGTTTGCACATTCCTATATTCCACATGGAGGCAGGCAATCGTTGCTTCGATGAGTGCCTGCCGGAAGAAACCAACCGGAGGATAGTCGACATTATTTCCGACGTGAATATGTGCTACAGCGAGCATGCCCGTCGCTATTTGAATGCTTCAGGTGTGGCAAAAGAGCGTACTTACGTTACTGGATCGCCGATGGCAGAGGTGCTTCATCAAAATTTGGCAGAAATAGAAGCATCTGACGTACATGCGCGTCTTGGCTTGGAAAAGGGCAAATATATATTACTTTCTGCCCATAGAGAGGAGAATATCGACACGGAAAAGAATTTCAAATCTTTGTTCACTGCAATTAATGCAATGGCAGAGAAATACGATATGCCGATACTTTATTCTTGTCATCCTCGCAGCCGCAAGCGATTGGAGCAGAGCGGATTTAAGCTTGATGGACGTGTGATACAGCATGAACCGCTTGGATTCCATGATTACAACTGCTTGCAGATGAACGCATTCGCGGTTGTTTCGGATTCTGGAACATTGCCGGAGGAGAGTTCGTTTTTCACATCTGTCGGACATCCGTTCCCGGCAGTGTGTATACGCACGTCGACAGAACGCCCAGAGGCAATGGATAAAGGGTGCTTTATCCTTGCCGGCATTGATGAGCGTTCGCTGCTCCAAGCCGTAGATACAGCTGTGGAGATGAACATTAACGGTGACAATGGTATCCCTGTGCCAAATTATACGGATGAAAATGTGTCGACCAAAGTGGTTAAGCTTGTCCAGAGCTACACTGGAGTCGTGAATAAAATGGTTTGGAGAAAATAAAAGTCTTATAGATGAGAATCCTGCTTGTCACACAATACTTCTATCCAGAGCAGTTTAAAAGTAACGATTTGGCTTTTGAACTGCAAAAGCGAGGACATCAAGTGACAGTCCTGACAGGTCTGCCGAATTATCCTGGTGGGAAATTTTACAAGGGATATGGCGTGTTCAAAAAACGGAGAGAAACGGTAGAAGGAGTGGACGTGATAAGGACACTTGTTGTGCCTCGAGGCAATGGATCTGGTGCCCGATTGGCGATAAACTATCTTAGTTGGGCTTTTTTTGCGTCATTACAGGCATTGACGTTGTCTTTCCAAAAGCGTTTTGACGCTATAATCGTTCATGAAACATCTCCAATCACACAAGGTTATCCAGCACTATTGGTAAGAAAAATACAGAGAATTCCAATCTATTTTTGGGTGTTGGACCTGTGGCCGGAAAGTTTGCAGTCGGCGGGGAATGTCAAGAATGAGTTTGTCTTGAATATATTTAAACGCGAGACAAAAAGGATGTATGAACATTCGCATAAGATATTGGTCAGCTCTAAAGGTTTTATAAAATCAATTTTAGAGAAGGGAGAATACTTGGACAAGTTGGAGTATTTTCCTAATTGGGCAGAAGACCTTTTTGAGAATGCGGAAATAAAGCCTATCCCGGATTTGAAAGCTGGGTTCAAAGTGATGTTTGCAGGTAATATCGGAGAAGCGCAGGACTTTGAGCACGTGATGCAGGCGGCGTTATTGTTGAAAAAGGAAAAGAATATACAATTCATTTTCATCGGGGATGGTCGTAGGAAGGAATGGGTCGATTCATTTATTGAAAAGCATCAGTTGTCAGACACAGTAAGCGCTCTTGGCCGCTTCCCAATAGACTTGATGCCGTCGTTTTTTAAGCAGGCGGATGTTATGTTGCTGGCATTAAAAGACGATTATATATTCAGTCTTACCGCTCCAGCAAAGTTGCAGGCGTATATGGCTGCGGCAAAACCGGTGGTGGCAATGATTGACGGAGAGGCTCGGAATCTTATTGCAGACAGCAACTGTGGCGTTTCCTCACCGGCAAAGGATTATCAAGGCTTGGCAGAAAATATTTTGAAGCTCAGTAAAATGAACGGCGATGATTTGCGGGCCTATGGCGAGAATGGATGGAATTATTATCGCAAATATTTCACCAAAGAAAAATGCATAGACAATCTTTGCGCTATGCTTGCAGATGGCAATAGCAATTGAAACATATCTGAGGCGAGTCGCAACGACGGGTTGTGGCGTAGAAGAGCTTGGCGCGGCGGTAAGAATCTGCAAGGCGGGGTGGAGTGCGCAACTCGATGGGACGCCATTGCTTGATGGCGTGGATTTTGTGAAAACAGGGAATCTGTTGTTCGCGAGAATCCGTGCGAAGCTTGCTACGGAGAATGATGCTGCTGCAAAATGCCGGTTGTTGGCACTGATGCATGATGAAATGACTGGTGTTGGCACGGAGTGGTCGGCAAGAAAGGATGATGTGTTTGTCAATGCGTTTCTGACGGAAGCTGACGGCTGCTGGCGAGAGGCGTGCCGCGAAGACGGATTGCTGAGGGCGTTGTTGTGCCGTGTATCTGCATATTATTTGTATTGTCAGGAAGAGGATACTAATTTGTCGGTGCGAGGATTTGTCGACTCATGTATTGACGGGTGGCGGAATTCTCTGACTGAAAATCTATGGGACGGCGCACCTGTTTCGTTGACTCTTGAGCGGCTTGCCGCAATGCAGTCGGCCGCGCAAACGGATGCTGATGTGGAATTGATGAGCCTTGTGGACGAGGCGTTGGAAAAATGTTGCGAAGTTGTCGTGTCAGGGCACTGTGGCTTGAATGACCTTGCGTGTCTTTATGATATGCTGACGGTCGGCGGGCATTATGATAAAGCGTATCATTGTTTGGGCTTGAAGCCAATGACAAGGTCAGATAGTGATGGCTGGTTTGTGCGTCAATCGATGATTTTTGCATCTGAATGTCGTCGTGCGGTCAGTTTGTCGGCGGTATAATTTCGGAGTTGATTAGTTTTTTGTACTTTTGTGATGTTTAACGAAAAAACAGAGACATAAGATATGAAGACAAAAGACGAACTTATTGACGAATTGCTTGATTTGGCGTTTGCCGAGGATATCGGTGACGGAGACCACACAACGCTTTGCTGCATTCCTGCCGACGAAATGGGCAAGCAGCATTTGCTCGTAAAAGAGGAAGGCATTCTTGCAGGAGTGGAGATTGCTAAGAAGGTGTTCCATAAATTTGATCCAGAGCTGAAGATGACTGTGTTTATCAACGACGGAGCGCATGTGAAGCCCGGAGATGTGGCTTTCGTGATGGAAGGCAGAGTGCGTTCGTTGCTTCAAACGGAGCGTCTGATGCTTAACATCATGCAGCGTATGAGCGGAATTGCTACTATGACGGCGAAATATATGGAACGATTGAAGGGCTTGAAAACAAAAGTGCTTGACACCCGCAAGACGACTCCAGGAATGCGTATGCTTGAGAAGGAGGCTGTGAGGATTGGCGGCGGAATGAATCACCGTATAGGCTTGTTTGACATGATTTTGTTGAAAGACAACCATGTAGACTTTGCCGGTGGTATTGCAAATGCCATAAATAAAGCGAATGAATACATTAAAGCCAACCATAAGGATGGCATGAAAATTGAAATCGAAGTGCGCAACTTTGATGAGCTTGATGAGGCGCTTGCCACAGGTCACGTTGACCGCATAATGCTTGACAATTTCACTCCGGAAAATACGAAGAAGGCTGTCGACATTGTGGCTGGACGATGTGAATTGGAGTCATCGGGCGGCATTACATTCGACACGCTCCGTGACTATGGCGAATGCGGAGTCGACTATATCTCTGTCGGAGCTTTGACTCATTCTGTCAAAGGTTTGGATATGAGTTTTAAAGCCTGCTAATTCTGCTTTACAGAAAGCATATCGGAAATATGAAAGCCTGCAAAATCAGAGATGGTTTTGTGGGCTTTCCCTTTTATTGCATCTAATGGCAGAGTGGTGGCAAGCCCGATAACGGTTGCTCCAGCAGCTTTTCCTGATTCGATGCCCGACAATGAGTCCTCAAAAACGAAGCAGTTCTCCGGGCTGACGCCAATAGCTTTTGCTCCAAGGAGATACGGCTGTGGGTGCGGTTTGGAGAATGTTACCAGATCGCTTGTTATTACGGCTTTGAATTTGTCGCGGAATCCAGGATTCTGGCTATAGAGATTTTCCATTTTTTGTAATGAACTGCTCGTCACGATGGCGCATTCAATGCCTGCTTCGTTAAGTTCGCCGACAAACCTCATGGCTTCGATAAAAGGAGTATAGCGCATATCCTTTTCGAAGCAGGAGATCATATCCAGTATTTGCTGCTGGATATTTTTGTCAGGAAAATATGTGCCGAGGATTTTGGGCAGAGTTGAACCCTTTATTATGTGAGCAAAGTCGGGCACATTTGTTGGAAACACCTTGTCAACATCTTCCCAAAATTCAGTATATATGCTTTCGCTGTCAATCAGAACTCCGTCAAGATCGAATAATACGCCAGTTTTCATTGTGTAAATAAGTTTTAGACTGCAAAGGTAGGAACTTTTGTGATGAATTTGCAAAATAATTTTGTGGAATGGGGAAATGTGAGTAATTTCGGTTGAATTTTTAGAATATGACAAAAGAATTTCAATTACGAGTGGATCCGCGTACGGCAGCCGACAATGAACGTGTAGCTGCATTTGTCGCCCGACAGGGGAATTTTGACCGTGGCAGGATAAAATTGTTGCAGATTTTGAAACGCTCAATCGATGCCCGTCAGCGTCGGGTCATGGTCAATTTGACGGTTAGATGCTTTATTGATGAACTCCCGGATAATATAAATCGCTATGAACCATATCGCTATGGCGATGTGAGCAATGCGCAGACAGTGGTGGTTGTAGGGGCCGGTCCTGGAGGCTTGTTTGCCGCACTCAGATTGATAGAGCTCGGCTTGCGTCCGGTGGTTCTTGAACGAGGCAAGAACGTTGACGATCGCCGTCGTGACTTGGCTCGCATATCAAGAGAAAACATTGTTGACGAGAATTCGAACTACAGTTTTGGAGAAGGTGGCGCTGGTGCGTATTCAGACGGTAAGTTGTACACGCGAAGCAAAAAACGCGGTTCTGTTGACAGAATATTGCAGATATTCAATCAGTTCGGCGCATCTGAAAACATTCTTATAGACGCTCATCCACATATCGGATCAGACAAACTTCCGGCTGTCATCAAGGCAATGCGGCAGCAGATTCTGAAAAGCGGTGGAGATGTGCGCTTCTCAACGCGTGTGACAGGACTGAAGATGGACGGAATGTCGGTTGTTGGTGTTGTTTGCGAGGATGGCTCGGAATTTGACGGCCCGGTCATTCTTGCCACTGGTCATTCTGCGCGAGATGTCTATAGGATGCTTGACGGTCTGAATATCGAAATAGAGGCAAAAGGCATCGCGGTAGGAGTGCGTTTGGAGCATCCTCAAAAGCTTATAGACCAGATACAATATCATTCATCTGAAGGCCGTGGCGAATGGCTTCCTGCTGCTGAGTATAGTTTTGTGACTCAAGTTGACGGTCGCGGCGTGTACTCGTTCTGTATGTGCCCGGGCGGAATCATCGTGCCGGCAGCAAGTGGACCGAATCAACTTGTTGTTAATGGAATGTCGCCGTCAAATCGAGGATCGCGATGGGCAAATTCAGGCATGGTAGTTGAAATCCGACCAGAGGATGTGGATGAAGAATATGCGAAATATGGCAACTTGAAGATGATGTCTTTCCAAGAGGACTTGGAAAAACTTTGCTATGAACAGGCGGGAAAGACGCAAAATGCCGGGGCGCAGCGTATGCGCGACTTTGTAGAAGGTAGGGCATCGGTCGATCTGCCCCGCACATCGTATGCTCCAGGCATTCACCCGTCGCGTCTTGACAAATGGTTGCCGGAGCAGATTGGCAAACGTTTGCAGCAAGGATTCCGAAAATTTGGAAGTTTTGCGCGAGGGTTTCTTACCAATGAGGCGATATTGATTGGTGTTGAGTCACGCACGTCCTCACCAGTGCGTATCCCGCGTGACAGGGAAACGATGGTGCATATACGCATTGATGGACTTTATCCTTGTGGAGAGGGGGCCGGTTATGCCGGAGGTATTGTCTCTGCGGCGATGGACGGAGAAAAATGTGCGGAGGCAGTTGCGAAATTGTTGAATAATTAAGCGCTATAGATATGGAGAATGGTGTAAAGGAGGATTTATATAAATATTTGCGTTCAGTCGGAGAACTAGATGAGCGTATGCCGGAGTGCCCTGATGTGGCTGACGCTTGGCGGAAAATAGCGGAGGTATATCTTCCGGATGGGATAAGAGAATTTAGTGGCTATCCGACGGTCTCGTTAGGATGGATGATGTTTCTGGGAATGGCGATGGCACAGTTCTGGGATGAGAATTGGACAGAATATGGGCAGAATACCAATATCTATGAGATGCTGAGGGATAAACGTGGATACGATAATATGGATGAATATATTCTTGAGGAGGTATTGCGTCTTGATGCTGAAAAGCGGCGGCAGACAAGCCAACTCGTAGGAGAGTGTGCGTCGCGGACTCTCGCTATATTGAGAAACTCAGACATAGAAGCTGGTACGGAGGACGCTTTCAGGGGCTATGTGGCGTGTTTGCGTCAAATGTATCTGTACGGTGCTGCTGTTCAGCTTAATCGGTTGGGATACCATATGACCTTAATGGGATAAAAAAATCCGCAGAATTAATTCTGCGGATTTTTTTATGTTTCAATTACGATTATTTGATGATATCGTATTTTTTGAATACTTTCTGAATGCATTCAAGAGCTCTGTCGACTTGTTCGATTGTGTGTGTCGCCATAAGGCTGAAACGAATCAAAGTGTCTTGCGACGGAACGGCCGGTGACACAACAGGGTTTACAAATATGCCATCTTCAAGAAGGTCGCGAGTCACTGCAAATGTCTTGTCGTTGTCGCGGATGAAGAGAGGAATGATAGGAGTAGAAGTGTGACCAATCTCACAACCGATGTTTCTGAATCCATCCAATGCATAGTTTGTAACCTTCCACAAGTGTTCGATTCTTTCAGGCTCGCTCTCCATAATATCGAGGGCTGCGTTTACAGCGGCTGTAGACGCTGGTGTGATGCTGGCGCTGAAGATGTAAGATCGCGAGTTGTGGCGGAGGTAGTTTGCAGTCACAGAGTCTGTCGCGATGAAGCCTCCAAGAGCGGCAAACGATTTGCTGAAAGTGCCCATAATCAAATCGACGTCTTTTGTCACACCGAAGTGGTCGCATGTGCCACGTCCTTGATTGCCAAACACTCCGATGCCATGTGCCTCGTCGACATAAACGGCGGCATTATATTTCTTTGCAAGTTCGCAAATCTTAGGCAGGTTTGCCACGTCGCCTTCCATAGAGAATACGCCGTCGGTAATAATTAATTTAACTTTGTCGGGATCGCACATTTGGAGCTTTTTCTCGAGGCTTTCCATGTCGTTGTGCTTATATTTAATCTTTTTCGACATAGAAAGACGGCATCCTTCAATGATTGAGGCATGGTCAAGTTCATCCCAAAGGATGTAGTCTTCACGACCAGTCAGACATGAAGCAACACCAAGATTAACCTGAAAACCGGTAGAGTAAATAATGGCTTCGTCTTTTCCGACGAATTTGGCCAATCTATCTTCCAAGGCAATGTGGATGTCGAGGGTGCCATTAAGGAAACGAGAACCAGCGCATCCGGTTCCATATTTTTTTGTGGCGGCAACAGCGGCTTCAATTACTTTAGGATGGTTTGTAAGACCAAGGTAGCTATTGGAGCCAAACATTAATACTTTTTTGCCGTTTATTAAGACTTCAGTGTCCTGCTCGCTTTCGATTTTGCGGAAGTATGGGTAAACACCTGCCGCTTTGGCTTTTTGGGGAGCGTCATATTTTGCCAATTTCGCCTGTAATAACTTCATAGTTTATGGGGTTAATTTTATGATTTAGTATAAACTATCTATATGCTCTTTTACATATAGGCTGCAAATTTAGCGAATTTTTTCTGAAACATCTGAAATTCGAACAAAAAAAATGCACAATGGCTCTTTTTTGTGCATTTTTCAAGCGATTTGCATTATCTTTGTATAACATAGGCTGCATCTCGGCATAACATTGTCAAACAAGCTTGAATGTTCTGCGCTCGATTTGCACTATCTTTGTATAACAAAAATAAAAAATATGAGAAAACTACGGATATTAGTATCGTTTGCGTTTGTGATGATTGGTGTGTTGACTTTGTCGGCGCAGATGTTGAATCCATTGACGTGGAATGTGAGGCTGGAATCGAATGGCGGTTCTGATGCCGAATTGGTCGTGGAGGCAAAGATAGAACGTGGCTGGCATCTGTATGATATTAAATTGCCAAAAGATGGGCCGGTGCCTACGTCTATTGTTTGGGATAAAGACCGCCTTAGAAATGTTGAAATTGTCGGTGATTTGACTCCGAGTCGGAAGGCAGAGGAAAATGTTGATATGTTTTTTCATTTGATTCTGGGCACGTGGGAGAATTCGGTGACTTTCCATCAGAAAGTCCGGCTGGTCAACCCTAATGATTATAATATTGAGGGCGCGATTGTTGGGCAGGTCTGCAACGATGAAACGTGCCAACGTAAGAAACAAGAATTCAAATTTTTTAAAGAGTCGGCAGCCGTCGCTTTGCAGGACACTGTGCCTGTGATGGTGGCGGGGAACGTTGTTGCATCCGAGAAGTCGGGTGGATTGAAGATGTCTTCGAATTGGAATCCCGTTGTTGCGGCAGGTGCCCAGTCGGAAGAAAGCCAGTCAATGCTTTTTATTTTTCTGGGTGGATTGCTTGGCGGTCTGCTAGCTTTGCTGACACCGTGTGTGTGGCCGATGATTCCACTTACGGTCAGTTTCTTCCTCAAGCGCTCGTCAAATCGAAAAAAGGCGGTTGCCCAGGCTCTGGTTTACGGATTGTCGATTATTGTCATATATTTACTTTTGGGGCTCGTGATAACCGTTGCTTTCGGGCCAGGAACGCTCAATGAAATGGCGACAAGTGCATGGTTCAATGTGCTGTTCTTTATTTTGCTTGTGGTATTTGCAGTTTCATTCTTCGGCGTTTTTGAAATAACAATGCCGAGCGGGTTTACGAATGCCGTCAACAGCAAAGCGGGAAAGACGACGGGTCTTATAAGCTTGTTCCTGATGGCATTTACTTTGGTGCTCGTTTCGTTTTCATGCACTGGTCCTATAATAGGCACACTGCTTGTCGAGGCAGTCACGCAGGGAAGCGTCGTCGGCCCGGCTGTAGGTATGTTCGGATTTGCAATTGCATTGGCCGTGCCTTTTACAGTGTTTGCAATATTTCCATCATGGTTGAAAGGTCTGCCGAAGTCGGGCGGATGGCTGAATACTATGAAGGTGATTCTTGGTTTTGTGGAGTTGGCATTGTCGTTGAAGTTCCTGTCTGTAGCCGATTTGGCATATGGCTGGCACATCTTGGATAGAGAGGTGTTCATAGCGTTGTGGGTGGCAATATTTGTGTGTCTTGGATTGTATCTGCTCCGAATCATCCGATTCTTCGGCGATTCCGACAAAACGCATATTGGTGCGCTGCGCTTGATGGCGGCGGTCGTTTCGCTTGCCTTTGCCGCATATCTGCTTCCTGGTCTTTGGGGCGCACCGCTGCGAAGCGTCAGTGCGTTCACTCCACCCTTGTCTACGCAGGATTTCAATCTTTATGAAGCCGGAAAGTTTGTTAAATACGATGACTTTGATGAAGGAATGGAGGCTGCGAAGAAAATGGAGAAACCGGTGTTCCTTGATTTTTCTGGATACGGATGTGTCAATTGCCGGAAGATGGAAGCCGCTGTCTTTGAGAATGCTAAGGTGAAGGACTTGATAGAACGTGAGTTTGTAATGATAACACTGATGACCGATGACAAGCAGGAACTTCCGAGCATGATAGAGCAGAAAATAAATGGAAAAGACGTTAAACTTCGAACATACGGCGATCTGTGGAGCTTCCTGCAGCAATATAAATTCGGGGCAAATTCCCAACCGTATTATGTCGTGTTGGACAATGAGGGAGGATTGCTCTCCGGACCATATTACTACGATGAGGACGTGTCTAAATTCGTGAAATTTTTGAAGGCTGGTGTGACTAAATATAACGTAAAAAATGAAGAAAGATAAGAACGAGATATTGAAGGCTTTTGGCGACCTGCTGGACGTGGTGGAAGAATTGCGTCAAAAGTGTCCGTGGGATAGAAAACAAACCAACGAGAGTCTGCGATGCAATACGATAGAAGAAGTCTATGAGTTGAGCGCGGCTTTGATGGCCGATGATGCCGACAACATCCGTAAAGAACTGGGAGATGTGCTGTTGCACGTGCTGTTTTACTCAATCATAGGAAAGGAGAAGAACCAGTTTGACATAGCGGATGTGTGTGATTCGCTGAGAGAGAAACTGATTTATCGGCATCCACATATCTATGGAAATGTCCAGGCTGATTCTGCCAATGCTGTGATTCAGAATTGGGAGCAGTTGAAGTTAAAAGAAAAGGGAGGCAACAAGCGTGTGCTTGATGGCGTTCCGTCTGATTTGCCATCGCTCATAAAGGCTGAAAGGATTCAGGAGAAGGCAGCCAATTATGGATTTGACTGGGCGGACAGAAAAGATGTCTGGGCAAAAGTCAAAGAGGAAGTTCTCGAATTTGCAACAGAGCTGGAGTCAGGAACCGATGATCGCCGTACGGAAGAATTCGGCGATGTGCTGTTCAGTCTGGTCAATGCGGCACGCCTGTATAAAATCAACGTGGACAATGCTTTGGAACAAACAAACAGAAAGTTTACAAGACGTTTTAATTATATTGAAGACACCGCAAAAGAGCAAGGTGTGAACATGAAGGATATGACTATCGAGCAGATGGACAATCTGTGGAATGAGGCAAAAGAACAAGAAAAAGCAAAAGAATGATTGTCTGCATAACAGAGAAACCCAGCGTGGCAAAGGACATTGCGGCGATACTTGGCGCCACAGTGCGCCGTGATGGCTATTTTGAAGGGAACGGCTACAAAATAACGTGGACGTTTGGTCATCTTTGCTCGCTAAAGGAGCCTAACGACTATACAGAAAGATGGAAGTCGTGGAGTCTGGGGGCCTTGCCAATGCTGCCTCCGCGATTCGGAATCAAGTTGATTGCCGACCAAGGCATTGAGAAACAGTTCAAGGTTATAGAAACGCTGTTTGGAGAAGCCGATGAAATCGTGAACTGTGGCGATGCCGGTCAAGAGGGCGAGCTTATACAACGTTGGGTGATGCAAAAAGCCAATTGCAAGAAAGATGTAAAGAGGTTGTGGATTTCATCGCTTACGGATGAGAGTATCCGTGAGGGATTTGGCCATTTGAGACCACAGTCGGATTTCGACAGGCTGTATATGGCGGGCTTGTCGCGTGCTATCGGCGACTGGATATTGGGAATGAATGCGACACGGTTGTTTACGTTGAAATATTCGCAAGGCAGAAATGTACTGTCGATAGGTCGTGTGCAAACACCAACATTGGCTTTGGTTGTGGCAAGGCAAAAAGAAATAGACAATTTTGTCCCAGAAGATTATTGGGAACTTAAAACGACGTATCGCAACGTTGTTTTTCAGTCAACAAAAGGGCGCTTCAGTACAGAATTATCCGCGCAGGAAGTCGCTGATGGAATCAGTGAAAACCCGTTTGTAATAAAGTCGTGTGTCACAAAGCGTGGCAGAGAGTCTGCTCCAAGGTTGTTCGACCTTACATCCTTACAAGTGGAATGCGATAAGAAATACGGATACTCGGCTGACCAGACATTGAAGCTTATACAATCATTGTATGAGAAAAAGTTTACCACATACCCACGTGTGGATACAACATATCTAAGTGAGGACATATATCCGAAAGTGCCGGAGGTGCTTAGGGCAATGCGCCCGTATGCCAATCTGGCAGAGCCTTTATTGTCCAAGACTCTTCCGAAAACAAAGAAGGTGTTTGACAACTCTAAAGTCACCGACCACCATGCCATTATTCCGACCAATGTGCCACCGGCGCCAACTATGACAGTTGATGAGAAGCGGGTTTACGACATGGTAGCCCGTAGATTTCTTGCCGTGTTTTATCCAGATTGCGAGTTCGATCAAACGTCTGTTGTCGGAGAAGCCGGTGGAGTTGAGTTCAAAGCCAATGGAAAGCAGATTGTGTCGGATGGATGGCGGGCAGTCTATGGTAAGGCCGACAGCAACTTGAACAAGGATGATGAAGCCCAAGACGATGGCATATTGCCGGCTTTTGAGATAGGCGAGAGCGGACCCCACAGTCCGTCGGTTGTTAAGAAGACCACACAGCCACCTAAATTCTACACCGAGGGAACATTGCTGAGGGCGATGGAAACGGCTGGTAAATTGGTGGAAGACGAGGAGTTGCGCGATGCGATGAAGGAGAATGGCATAGGGCGCCCTTCCACAAGGGCGTCGATAATAGAAACTTTGTTCAAGCGTAAATACATTAAGAAAGAACGTAAAAGTGTGAAGGCAACAGAAGCTGGTATCGCTTTGATTGATACAATAAAGGTGGATTTACTAAAATCGGCAAAGCTGACTGGAATCTGGGAAAACAGGTTGCGCAAAATAGAGAAAGGAGAGTATGAGGCGTCGGAATTTATCGCCGAATTAAAGCAACAGATTTCGCAGATTGTATATGATGTGCTTAGCGACAACAGCGGATATAAGATAGAAGTGGCGGATGGTTCGAAAAAACAAAAAGAAGAAAAGCCAAAGCGCAAACCGGCGATACGCAAGTTCGAGCAAATTGTATGCCCGAAGTGTGAAAATGGACATGTGATAAAAGGACGTACGGCCTTCGGCTGTAGTGAATTCAGAAAAGGTTGCGATTTCAGGGTTGGCTTTGATGAGCTTAAGTCGGGCGAAGGCACGACTCCGTCGGCACTCAACAAGTATATTGAAAAAAAGTATAAAAAAGATGGCAAAATATAATGGCGCGGAACTGTTTCCAATTGTGAATGAAAAAGGAGATGTTATAGGTTCGGCCTCTCGAAAAGAATGTCATTCGGGAACGAAAAAGTTGCATCCTGTTGTCCATCTGCATGTCTTTGACTCGGAAGGACGTTTGTTCCTCCAAAAACGGTCGGAAAATAAGGATATACAGCCAGGCAAATGGGATACGTCCGTCGGTGGGCATATCGATTATGGAGAGACTGTCGGAGAAGCGCTGCAGAGGGAAACATTTGAAGAACTTGGCTTTTGTGCAGACAACCCGGAGCTATTGTATAAATATGTCTTTGAAAGCGATGTGGAACGGGAATTGGTGCATGCATTCCGATGCGTAGCGGAGCATAGTGACATTAAATTTGCCCCAGACGAAATAGAAGATGGACGATTCTTTCGTTTTGAGGAAATAGAAAGCCTTATTGCGAAAAGTCTGACGACTCCTAATTTTGTCATGGAGTTCAATATGTTGAAACAGCAAGCGTTTTTGAAAACAAAAGAATGATGTCGCTTGTTCTTTTTTCAAATAAAAGATTGTGATGGAAAAAGGAATGATATTTCAGTATGTGATAATCGGCGTTGTCTTTGTATGCATCGTCGTTTATGTTGTGTGGAAAGTCAAGAATGGCGGCAAGACCGGAGGCTGCTCATGTTGCGATATTAAAGACTGCAAGTTGAAGCAGACGAAAAAGAAAGAAGATTGTTGTAAATGTTGTGAAAACGACTGACTTTTTTTTGCTGAAATTTTCGTCATTCAAACTTTAATTATAATTTTGTAGAATTATTAAAACAACTATCTTAACAATCATATTATGAGTAAACCATATGTTGTAGGTATCGATGTCGGTGGGACAAACACTGTGTTCGGTATAGTGGACGCGCGAGGCAATGTTCTTGCAAGTGGATCGATAAAAACAGCCAAGCATGCAGCCATAGAAGATTATATTGACGAGTTGCATACAGAGTTGTCTAAATTAATAGAAGCCAACGATGCGGTTGACAAAATCGCAGGTATAGGAATCGGTGCTCCTAATGCCAATTATTTCACTGGCGTTATTGCCGATGGTGTGAATTTGCCGTGGCCAACTCCAATTCCATTGGCAGATTTGGTGTCAAATAAATTCGGTATCCCTGTTGCTATAACAAACGATGCAAATGCCGCTGCTATCGGCGAGATGACTTATGGCGTGGCTCGCGGTATGAAGGATTTCATCATGATTACATTGGGTACGGGAGTTGGTAGCGGTATTGTTGTCAATGGCCAGATGGTTTATGGTCACGACGGTTTTGCCGGTGAACTTGGTCACGTTATCATGAAGCGCAACAACGGACGTATTTGCGGATGCGGAAGAACAGGTTGCTTGGAAACTTATGCGTCTGCTACAGGTGTGGCACGTACTGCGCGTGAATTCTTGGAAGCAAGAGCAAACGAACCATCGACACTCCGCTCGATGGATGTAGACTCAATCACATCAAAAGATGTCTATGATGCAGCCGTGGCCGGCGACAAATTGGCAAAGGATGTCTTTGACTTTACAGGAAACATTCTTGGTGAGGCTTTGGCAGACTTCATAACATTCTCAAGCCCGGAGGCTATCGTGCTTTTTGGAGGCCTTGCCAAATCTGGAGATTTGCTGATGCGTCCGCTTAAAGAATCAATGGACCGCAACACGATGACGGTGTTCAAAGGCAAGGTTAAGTTGCTTCTTTCCGAATTGAAAGAAAGCGACGCAGCAGTGCTTGGAGCAAGTGCTTTGGGTTGGGAGGCAAAAGCTGCCGCAGACATTAAAAAATAATAGGAATGCAAATGACACAAAAAGCGGACTCTTGATGGTATAGAGCCCGCTTTTTGTGCTTTTTTGTCCGTGAAAAGGTTTGTGCTGTCTGCTAAAATTTATAACTTTGCGACAGATAAAAACCCATGCCTGAATGTGTGGGTTTCATCGTTGATGGATATAAATCATAAACAATATTTCTACTATGGGATATAAAATCATCGTCCTGGCCAAGCAAGTGCCAGACACTCGAAATGTAGGAAAAGATGCGATGAAGGAAGACGGAACAATCAATCGTGCGGCGTTGCCTGCGATTTTCAATCCGGAAGACCTTAATGCATTGGAACAAGCCCTGCAAATTAAAGAACAAAATCCAGACACAACAATTACGATTTTGACAATGGGACCTCCTCGTGCTGCTGAAATTATCAGAGAGGCCATTTTCAGAGGAGCTGACACAGGAATCGTATTGACCGACCGTGCATTTGCCGGTGCGGATACGCTCGCCACTTCGTATGCTCTTTCTGCTGCAATACGTAAGGTGGGAGAGTTTGACTTGATTATTGCCGGACGTCAGGCTATTGACGGCGATACAGCACAGGTGGCACCTCAGGTGGCGGAAAAACTGCACTTGCCACAGGTTACTTATGCTGAAAAGATAGAAAAAGTGGCTGATGGAAAGGCTGTGATTACGCGTCGCATAGAGTCAGGCGTCGAGACAGTGGAGGCTCCGCTGCCATTGGTCGTTACCGTAAATGGCTCTGCCGACGATTGCCGTCCAAGAAATGCCCGTCGCATACAGAAATATAAATATGCAGTAACACCGAGCGAAAAGGCAACAATGTCAGAGACGTTGTCGGCATTGGTCGACGCTCGTCCTTATCTTCAACTCAAGGAGTGGAGTGCAGACTTTGTTGATGCGGATCCAGAACAAATTGGCCTGAAAGGCTCACCTACAAAGGTGAAAGGAATTGTGAATGTCGTATTCCAGGCAAAAGAAAGCAAGAAAATGGACGGCAAAGATCAAGGTGCGATAGAGGATCTTGTGAAAGAATTGATAGCTAATCATACTATTGGGTAGTATCAAAAAACATTTATCATTATGAAAGATAACAATAATCTTATAGTATATTGCGAGTTTGAGGACGGCAATATCTCAGACGTCAGCCTTGAATTGTTGACAAAAGGACGTTCTTTGGCGACCCAATTAGGTGTTAAGCTTGAGGCTGTGGTTCTTGGCGATAAACTTGAAGGGGTTGAGAAACAAATTTTCCCATATGGCGTTGACCGTGTATATAAATTTGAGGACAAAAAGTTGTATCCTTACACATCGTTGCCACATGCCTCGGCATTGATCAACTTGTTTAAGGAAATAAAACCACAAGTTTGTCTGATGGGAGCATCGTCGATAGGTCGCGATCTTGGTCCGCGCGTGTCGTCATGTCTGCATAGCGGTTTGACTGCCGACTGTACATCGCTTGAAATCGGCGATCATACAGATCCGAAGACAAAAACTGAATATAAGAATTTGCTTTATCAGATTCGCCCGGCTTTTGGCGGCAATATTGTTGCCACAATTGTCAACCCGGAATGTCGCCCACAGATGGCTACCGTGCGTGAGGGCGTTATGAAAAAAGAAATCTTTGACGCAAATTATCAAGGAGAAGTTGTAAATCTGAATCCGGCAGATTATATCCCGGCTTCAGACTATGTGGTTTCAATCATCGACCGCCATATAGCAAAGTCGAAAATCAACATCAAGAACTCGCCAATTATTGTGGCTGGTGGCTATGGTGTTGGCAGCAAGGAGAATTTCAACCTTCTCCATCAGTTGGCAGAGACTTTGGGCGGAGAAGTTGGAGCTTCGCGTGCAGCTGTCGACGCTGGTTTCACAGAGCATGAGCGTCAGATTGGCCAAACCGGTGTGACCGTTCATCCGAAACTGTATATCGCATGTGGTATTTCTGGACAAATCCAGCACATCGCGGGTATGCAGGACAGTTCTATTATTATCTCAATCAACAATGATCCGGACGCTCCGATCAATGCGATTGCAGACTATGTGATTACAGGCGATTTGGAAGAGGTGATTCCAGCCTTGATTAAGTATTACAAAAAAAACTCTAAGTAACTATGTCTAATTTCTATAATGATAATCCTGATTTGAAGCATCACCTGAGTCATCCTTTGATGCGCAAAATCGTGGAAATGAAAGAGCGTAACTTCTCGGACGCTGAAAAATTTGACTATGCACCTCTTGACTATGAGGATGCAATGGACTCATACGAAAAAGTGCTTGAGATAGCGGGTGAGATTTCAGGAGAGATTGTTGCTCAAAATGCAGAAGACGTAGATCATGAAGGGCCTCATGTGGTTGACGGTCACGTTGTTTATGCGAAGGGCACTCAGAAAAATCTTGACGCATTGGTGAAAGCCGGTCTTATGGGCATTTCCCTGCCTCGCCGATACAATGGCTTGAATTTCTCGTTGGTGCCATATATTATGGCTGCCGATATGGTGAGCCGTGCAGACGCAGGCTTTGTGAATATCTGGGGACTTCAGGACTGTGCAGAGACCATTTATGAGTTTGCAGACGAAGACCAGCGTCAGCGTTTCTTGCCGAGAGTATGCGCCGGAGAAACAATGGCAATGGATTTGACTGAACCAGATGCAGGTAGCGACTTGCAGGCTGTAATGCTTAAGGCCACATACAATGAGGCTGACGGCACATGGCGCTTGAACGGCGTGAAGCGTTTCATCACGAATGGTGATGGACATATTGCATTGGTGCTTGCCCGTTCGGAAGAGGGAAGCCATGACGGAAGAGGTCTGTCAATGTTTATATATGACCGCAACGACGGCGGTGTGACAGTGCGCCGTATCGAGAACAAAATGGGTATCAAAGGCTCTCCGACATGTGAATTGGTGTTTAAGAATGCCAAAGCAGAACTTTGTGGAGCACGTCGCATGGGCTTGATTAAATATGTGATGGCTTTGATGAATGGCGCCCGCTTGGGTATCGCCGCTCAGTCGGTTGGTGTCAGCGAGGCTGCATATCGTGAAGCATTGTCGTATGCTCACGACCGTAAGCAATTCGGCAAACCTATCATTGAATTCCCGGCTGTGTTTGAGATGATTTCATTGATGAAGGCAAAATTGGACGCATCAAGAAGCCTTTTGTATGAAACAACACGTTTCGTTGATGTATACAAAATCTACGAAGACATTGCACGCGAACGCAGCCTGACACCGGAAGAGCGTCAGGAGATGAAGAAATATCAGCGTTTGGCAGATGCGTTCACTCCGATGGCGAAGGGTATGGGAAGCGAATTCTGCAACCAGAATGCATATGATGCTGTCCAGGTACATGGTGGTTCCGGCTTTATGAAAGATTATGCTTGCGAGCGAATATATCGTGACGCCCGTATTACTTCAATTTATGAGGGAACGACGCAGTTGCAAGTTGTCGCAGCAATTCGCCACGTCACCACAGGAACATATCTCAATCAAATCAACGCTTATGCAGCAGAAGAGTATGCTCCTGAAACATCTGAATTGAAAGAACGTCTCGTGAAGATGACAGCACTCTATGAAGAGGCTCTGAAGACAGTTGTTGACAACAAAAACACCGAGTATACAGATTTCCACGCTCGTCGTCTTGTAGAGATGGCTGGACATATCATTATGGGATACCTTCTGCTTGGTGACACAACAAGAAATGAAAAATTCTTGAAGTCTGCCAATGTTTATGTGAACTTTGGAGAGGCAGAGGTTGAGAAGCATCATAAATTTATAATGTCATTCAAACCAGATGGCTTGGAAAACTATAGATAGCCAATCATAAAACACAAAATAAAAGCGTCGTCATTGCAAACAATGACGACGCTTTTATTTTAATTGTAAGTTGAACTTTATCTTTACTCTATTTCAAAACCTTCGCTGTCGAATTCATCTTCATTGAATTCATCAGAACCATAAAAATCAGCATCGTAGTCGTCAGTGTTTTTTGCGGCAGTGGCTGCTGCTTTGTCTATTTCGGCATCAAAGGCGTCGATGTCTACGCTCTGCTTCGGAGCGTGCCCGATTTTACGAGTGCAGATTGGCTCGTCGATGTCTTTTGAGAAAATGCATTCCTTCAGCTCCATGAAGAACGCACGGTTTGTCAGATAGTCAAATACAAACATCAGTCTGTCGCCCTCGTCATCAATGAGTTCAGATATTTTGGTCTCATCCATAAGCCAAATGTCTTCATCGCTGTCTGCGCCCATGTCGGTTAGAGTCACTTCCTTTTCTTTGTTCCATTCTTCATCGCAGATGATGAACGAATCCATTTGGTCTTTTGTATATCCAGCTGCGTCAAGAATCACATTGCGAAGGCTTAAAAATGTGTCGTCGCTATCTATTTGGATTTCTAATTTGAAATCATCCACTTCGTCTGAAATGAGGTTGAATCTGTATATCATAATTGTGTTGTTTTCGTAATGCGAAGATAGTAATAATAGTCAAAAGAGGTGGCATAAAAGGACAAAAAAAATGAGCGACAGATATTTCTGTCGCTCATTCCATTTCATAGCGGATGCTATTTATTGGAAAAAGCATTCCAACCCTGTGCCTTTAACTGAATTTCGTTGTCGTCGCGGGTGGCAAGCACACATCCAAGTTCTGGCTTGGTCATGTGTCCAATAATTCTCACACCGCTCATTTCTGCAATCTTTTCGTGGTCGGTAAGCGGCACAGTGAACAGAAGCTCATAGTCCTCTCCGCCGTTGAGAGCGGCAGTCACTAAGTTCATATTCAACTCGGAAGCCATCACGGCAGTTTGGTAGTCAATAGGTATGCGCTCTTCGTAGATTCTGCATCCAACACCGCTTTGGTGGCAAATGTGGAGCAGCTCAGACGACAATCCGTCGGAAATGTCCATCATAGCAGTTGGTATGATTCTCGCTTTGTCCAGCGCTTCAATTATGTCTTTGCGAGCCTCTGGCTTCAGTTGGCGTTCGAGGATATATTCTTTGCCAGCGAATTTTGGCTGAAAATCTTTGATTCCTTCAGAAGCCACTCTTTCTCTCTCAAGCAGTTGCAAACCCATATATGCTGCGCCAAGATCGCCTGACACGCAAATCAAATCAGTATCTTTGGCTCCATTGCGATACACAATCTTTCCACTTTCGCCTTCTCCAATGCATGTGATGCTGATAAGCAGGCCTGTGGCTGATGCAGATGTGTCGCCGCCGATAAGGTCTACACCATAGACGTCACATGCCAGCTTTATTCCTTCGTAAAGCTGTTGCAGGTGTTCGATTGTGAAACGCTTTGACACGCCTAACGAAACTGTTATTTGACGAGGCTTGCCATTCATTGCATATATGTCGGAGAAATTTACCACAGCGGCTTTATAGCCGAGGTGCTTTAACGGCACATATGTCAAATCGAAGTGAATGCCTTCAAGAAGCAGGTCGGTGGTGACAAGTGTTTCTTTGTCGCCATAATGAAGCACAGCGGCATCATCTCCGACACCTTTTACCGATGAGGGATTCTTCAGTTCTACGCCTTTGGTCAGATTCTCAATAAGTCCGAATTCGCCGAGCGTTGAAATTTCCGTATCAGCCATCCTAAGCTTTGAATTCGTTGATAAGACCCTTCATGATAGCCGTCATCTTTGGCTGCGCCTCTGCTGCGGCTTTTTGAACTTCTTCGTGAGAAACTTCAACAGGATCGTCCATACCGCCAAGGTCGGTGATTACAGAGATGGCAAACACTTCCATTCCTCCATGTCGAGCAACGATTACCTCCGGAACTGTGCTCATTCCGACAGCGTCGCCGCCAATGGCTTTAAAATAGCGGTACTCTGCTGGAGTTTCGAATGTAGGACCTTGTGTGCCTACATATACACCTTGCTGCACCTTGATGCCGTTTTTCTTTGCAACATTGAGAGCATCAGCAATGAGGCGTTTAGAATATGGTTCGCCCATATCAGGGAAGCGCGGGCCGAGCTCGTTATAATTCTTACCGCGCAGAGGGTGTTCTGGAAAGAGGTTGATGTGGTCTGTGATGATCATAATGTCGCCGATTTGGAAATCGGGATTCATGCCGCCTGCGGCATTTGAAACAAACAATGTGTTGATACCCAAGGCTTTCATAACTCTGACAGGGAACGTCACCTGCTGCATGCAATATCCTTCATAGAAATGGAAGCGTCCTTGCATAGCCATTACACGTTTGTTGCCGAGATTTCCGAAAATCAATTTTCCGCTGTGTCCCTCAACTGTTGAAACAGGGAAATTAGGTATGTCTTGATAGTTCAACTCATCGGTAATGTCAATATGGTTTACCAATTCTCCAAGACCAGTGCCAAGAATAATGGCTGTAGTAGGGATGTCGTTGACTTTTGCTTTGATAAAAGCAGCGGTCTCTTTTATTTTCTCTAACATATCCATAAAGGTTTAATGTGGTTAATAAATAATCTGTCTTGTTATTTTTTATGAGCGACAGCACTGCGCAACTCAATGTCGAAGTCTTCTTTTCCAGACTGTATGAACTCAACATTTACTGGTTGATAGAAGATATGTTGCTTCAATTCGGTCGGGAAATATGGATTGTTGGCAATCCTTACTGCGTCTTTCTCTGTCGTCATAATGAATTTATAGCGTCCGTGAAGAGCTGAGAATGTCTTTTCGATGTCGCAGATGTCGTCACGGGAGAATACGTGGTGGTCGGGATATTGCATTATTTTGACCACAGCGTCGAATGACTTCAGAAATTTTATCAATGGCAGGGGATTCGCGATGCCGGTGATTGTAAGAATTGTGTCTTTTCCAGTAAGTACATCAAGTACGGGAATGTATCTTGAAGCATCCGGAAAAACAGGGGCCAGACTGCTATAGTTGAACTTGCTGAAGAAAAGTTTTTGGTATGGGAATAAGTCCAGATTTTTCTTAAACAGCAGCAAATCCAACGGAGTTATGCTGTCGGGGCATTTTGTCACAATGACAAAATCCGCTCTGTTGCGCACAGACTGGACGCTTTCTCTTAAGCGACCCAACGGAAGCAGCCGGTCGTTGTAGAACGGTCGGTTGTATTCTGTCAGTACAATAGACAGAGATGGCTTGACATACCGATGCTGGAACGCATCGTCGAGGAGAATCAAGTTGATTTCCGGGTGCTCTATCAGTAATTGTTTTATGCCGTTTACTCTCTTTTCGCATACGGCAACTTGTATGTCGTTGCGGAATTTCTGATAAATTTGGTATGGCTCGTCGCCAATGTCTGCAGGAGACGAGTGCTGAGAGGCAAGAACGAAGCCTGATGTTTGCCGCTTGTACCCACGGCTGACAACGCCAATCCTGTATGAATTGCGCAAAAGGTTTATGATATATTCTGTATGCGGCGTTTTGCCAGTGCCTCCAACAGCGATGTTGCCAATTGAAATTACGGGAATGTCGAAGCTTTCCGATTTGAGTGCATTCCAATCGAAAAGCTTGTTGCGCGCATATACCCCTGCTCCATACAAATAGGACAGTGGGGTAAGAAACGCGTTTGCTAATTTATGTATGTCAATAGAAAAATTCATTAGTACAAACAAATATCTTCCATTCTACATTGTATACGGTCCTTATTGAGTATATCCTGAACCGTGAGTGCATATCTTAACAATTCCGGGTTGTAGGATTGCTGCATCCGTATTGTGGCAGATTTCTCAATAGTTGCATAAAGCAAGTTGATAAAGTCAGGTTTGAATTCAGGATATATCTTTACCTTGAAATCTCTTCCAAGCTTGGCTTTGTTTGCAACCCATTTTGTTGCATCCTCAATCCCTCCGAATTGGTCCACAAGGCCAATTTCCTTTGCAGATTCTCCATCCCAAACACGGCCTTCAGCAATGGCTTTGATTTCATCTGTGGTCTTGTGTCTGCCTTTTGCGCAACGGGCCACAAACAGTTCGTAGCCACGGTTTACATTGCGCTGAATGGCATTGCGTTGAGTTGGGGTCAGCGGCTCAAATGCCGACAGATTGGAGTTTGGCGAGGTCGACACAAAATCAGTCGTAATGCCGAGTTTGTCATTGGCAAGACGTTTTACATTCGGGATCATTCCATAAATGCCGATAGAGCCGGTTATTGTTGTCTTTTCAGCAAAAATACGGTCAGCTCCCGCTGAGATGTAGTATCCTCCCGAGGCTGCATAATCACCCATTGACACGGCAAATGGCTTATTCTTGCTCTTGAAGAAATCAAGGGCTTCCCAAATTTGCTCAGATGCGAAAGCGCTTCCTCCAGGAGAGTTTACGCGTAGGACGAGTCCCTTTACAGACTTGTCGTTTGCCAATTTGATAATCTCAGGGACAATGTCCTTGGAGTTTATGCTGGAAGAGTTTCCATCAACGTTGATTTCTCCTTCAGCATAAACGATGGCGATGTGTTCACCGCTGGAATTGTCTGTGATTACAGAATTCATAACGTCTGACGGACTGACAAAATTCAAATCATCAGTTTCTGTGATGCCTACAAGTTTGCGCAGCTTGGATTCAACCTGGTGCTCATAGCAAAGTTCGTCGACAAATTTCTTTGAAACAGCAATTTTGGCATCTTGGAAAGCCCCAATACTGTCAGAGTATGCTTGAACATCGTCGGCGTTTACTTTTCTGGAAGAGGCAATGTCGGAGGTTATGTTTTTCCAAATGCTTCCAATGAAAGCCGATGTCTGTTGCTTGTTGGCTTCGCTCATCTGCGTGAGCATAAACGGCTCGACGGCACTTTTGTAAGTGCCCACACGGATTATTTGCATCTCCACTCCAATTTTGTCGAGCAGACCTTTGTAAAAAAGGATGGAGCTGGTAAGTCCATGGATGTCGAGGGCTCCGGCTGGATTTAAAAATATTTTGTCGGCGACAGATGCAGCGTAATAGTCGCCTTGTGCAATGTCGTTTCCATAGGCGTAAATCCATTTGCCCGATTTTTTCTTGAATGAAATCAATGCATTGCGTATTGCGGTAGCAGAGGCTACTCCCATTCCTGCGCCATCGCAATTTATGTAGATTCCTTTAATGTTGCTGTCGGTGCTTGCGTGGTCAATTGCCCCAAGAATTTCATAGAGGTTGCTGGTGTTGCCGTCGTTGTTGACCAATTCTTGCAATGATTTGTTATAAGGTTTGTCTGTGATTGACCCCGACAAATCAATGCGTAGAATAGCATTGTCGCCGATTGTTGCAATTGGCGATATCGTAGACGAGGCAAGCGAGGAAATCATTGCTATGCCTGAAAAGAATATAAATATTCCTATGACAAAAAATGCTATCCATGTGCCCGTGAATGCACCTAAAAGAGATGATACGAATTTGTTCATAATATTCGCTGTTAGTCAAACTTCTTTCTTCTGAATATGAAATTCCTGCCGAGGTATTTTTCCCGCACAATAGGATTTTCGGCAAGTTCTTCCGATGTGCCTTGAAAGAGAATCTTTCCTTCAAACAGCAGATAAGCGCGGTCTGTGATGCTGAGCGTCTCAGGCGCATTGTGGTCTGTTATGAGGATTCCGATGTTTTTCTCCTTCAATTTGTATACGATGTACTGAATGTCCTCCACTGCAATTGGGTCGACACCAGCGAAAGGCTCGTCAAGCATGATAAACTTGGGGTTGATGGCAAGACATCGTGCTATTTCAGTTCGTCTGCGTTCTCCACCTGACAACTGGATTCCCAAGTTTTTACGCACTTTCTGCAGTCTGAACTCAGAAATCAGACTTTCCAGTTTCTCCGCTTGATATTCTTTCGTCGTGTCGGTCATTTCAAGGACAGCCCGTATGTTGTTCTCTACACTTAACTTGCGGAACACGGAGGCTTCCTGTGCCAAATAACCGATGCCATACTGCGCCCGTTTGTATACAGGAAATTTGGTAATGTCCACATCGTTAAGGAAAATCTTGCCTTCGTATGGGGTTATCAGTCCAGTTGTCATATAGAAAGTTGTTGTCTTTCCGGCTCCGTTAGGACCGAGCAGACCCACAATCTCTCCTTGTTTTACATTTATGGAAACGTGATTGACCACCGTGCGTTGGCGATATTTCTTGACCAGATTTTCCGTGCGTAGCATCATTGGACCATCGCAGTGCGTAAGTTTCTCAACCATTTCGGCTTTTTCTTTTCCAACCGAATGGTTTTTAGCGGCAATGACTTTGCGTTCTATCGTATTTACAATATTTCGTATAGACATTGTGTCAATCCTCCTTATGCGCGTTTATGCGACCTTCGATGTATTCTTTAAGCAGTTTTATGGCTACAGTGTTGTTTCCGCCTTGAGGGATAATCAAATCTGCATATTTCTTTGCCGGTTCGATATATTTGTTGTGCATAGGCTTCAAAACGCGTTCATATCGCTCCACAACAAGTTCTGGCGTACGCCCGCGCTCAATGCAGTCTCTGTTTATGACACGAATCAGACGGTCGTCGGCATCTGCGTCGACAAAAACCTTGATGTCCATCATATTTCGCAACCGCTCATCGCTGAACACAAGAATACCCTCTACTATGACAACATCGCGGGGCTGCATCGGGACTGTCTCTGGCTGTCGAGTGCAGGTGAGATAAGAGTAGGTCGGGACTTCTATGTTTTTGCCGTTTTTTAAGTCTTCAAGTTGTGAAATCAATAGTTCCCAATCAAAAGCAGCCGGTTCGTCGAAGTTGATTTTTTGTCTTTCTTCAACAGGAATATGGCTGGAATCTTTATAATACGAATCTTGGGGAAGCACAGATACTTCACCTTGAGGGAGGGCTTCCACTATTTTCTTTACAACCGTGGTCTTACCAGAACCGGTGCCGCCGGCAATGCCAATTATAATCATACAACGTTGTTTTTTCAAATGCTTTTACAAATGTAATCAAAATTTGTTTTATGACGTAATTATTCACTGGAATATGTTGAAATAAGGCAAAAAAACAATCCGATACTGTCGCTGTTGCAACAATATCGGATTATTTGTATCGGATTGTGGTGTTGTTACTTAAGTAAGTCTATTGACCTGCGGAGGAATTTGTCAAGATCTTCTCCACGAAGCAGATTGTTGCCAAGAAGCGCAATGTCGATGATTTGGCGGATGGCAGGGACCGTGTCGGCATATGTCTTGATATCGGCATTTTCTTCGTTGCGCAAAGATTCGGCTTTTGCCTCATGCTCTGCTGCCTGCTTCTTCTCGTCGTCAGTGGCATCTTTCTTTTCGCGGAGTGCCTGTGCCGCTTTGTTCTCGACGTCAATAGCCGTTTCAATTGGCGACACTTTTTCATTCAGCGATGCCTTGGCTTCATCAAGCAGCCGCTTGACAACAGGATGCTCGGTGTTGAGTACGAGATTGTATGAATCTGGCATTTCGCCATAGAAACTCATTCCTGGTTGCATTGCTGCCATTTCTTTCATTCGGCGCATATATTCGCTTTGTGTAATCTGCACTGGTTGCGACTCGCTGCCGAGCGACTCAAAAGAAACAAGAAACTCGGTCTTGTCGACATGCGGAATCTGGCAGCGGAACAACTCAGAGAAGATGTTGCGTTCTGCAGGAGTCATAGCCGACACCTTGCGTTCCTCTTTTACAATCAGATTCTCAACAATGTCACTGTCAACGCGTACAAAACGAGATTTCTCGAGTTTGTGTTCGAGCAGTCCGACAAAGTGATTCCCAAGTTGGTCGTTGATGAGCAGCACGTCGTAGCCCTTGTCTTTGGCGGCTTTGATGTAGCTGTATTGAGCAGTCTTGTCGGTTGCGTACAGATAGACGAGGTTGCCGTCTTTGTCGGTCTGGTTGGCGGCGATAAGCTCCTTGTATTCATCAAGTGTGAACTTCTTATCCTCGACATTGGCGAGAAGAGCGAATTTCATTGCTGCGTCGCAGAATTTTTCATCCGACAGCATACCGTATTCGATAAATATCTTGATGTCGTTCCATTTTGTTTCGTATTCGTTGCGGCGATTCTTGAAAATGTTTTCAAGTTGGGAGGCAACTTTTTTCGAAATATAGGATGAAATCTTCTTTACGTTGGAGTCGCTTTGCAGATATGAACGAGATACGTTCAGAGGAATGTCGGGCGAGTCGATGACACCGCGCATAATCATCATAAAGTCTGGTACAACGCCTTCAACAGAATCTGTTACGAACACCTGGTTGCAATAGAGCTGGATGCGGTTTTTCTGCACATCCATCTCGTTTTTCAGTTTCGGGAAGTAGAGGATGCCAGTGAGTGTGAAGGGATAGTCTACATTGAGGTGTATCCAGAACAACGGGTCTTCTTCACCAGGATAAAGTTCGTGGTAAAACTTTATGTAGTCTTCGTCTTTTAATTCTGAAGGCTGGCGAGTCCAAGCCGGCTTGGTGTCGTTTATGACGTTGTCGTCATCGGTATCAGTCATCTTGCCGTCTTTCCATTCTTGTTTCTTGCCAAAAACAACAGGGATTGGCAAGAACTTGCAATATTTCTTGAGCAAAGACTCAATCTTGTCTTTTTCAAGGAACTCTTTGCATTCGTCGTCTATATAGAGAACAATGTCTGTGCCACGATTTTCCTTGTCGATTTCGTTCATCTCAAATTCAGGAGAACCGTCGCAGCTCCAGCAGATTGCTTTCGCATCGGCTTTATATGATTTTGTGCGGATTTCAACTTTCTTAGACACCATGAAGGCTGAATAAAATCCCAATCCGAAATGTCCGATTATTGCGTTTGCATCATCTTTGTATTTTTCGAGGAATTCTTCTGCTCCAGAAAATGCTATCTGGTTGATATATTTGTCAATATCGTCGGCGGTCATACCGATGCCTGAGTCGCTTACGGTCAGCGTTCCCTTGTCTTTGTCGAGAGAAACGCGGACATTTAAATCCCCAAGTTCTCCTTTAAACTCTCCGCAAGAAGAGAGTGTGCGCAGCTTCTGTGTGGCATCAATGGCGTTTGACACGATTTCGCGCAAGAAGATGTCGTGGTCGCTATATAGAAATTTTTTGATGACAGGAAATATGTTTTCTGTCGTTACTCCAATTTTACCTTTCTGAATAGTCATAGTTGTTAGTTTTTATTTTCTGAAACCTTTAATTGCAAAAAAAATGCCATATCTGATGAGATATGACATTTTAGGCATATTGTCTGACTAAACGTCAGTCTTTGTCATCTGCGATGGTGCATGTGAGCCGTTCGTTGCCTTCGGTGTGGTCAACAATAATTCTGTTGCCTTTCTCAACCTCCGCCCGTAGGATCATTTCCGCCAGGTCGTCCTCAAGATATTGTTGCACGGCGCGTTTCAATGGACGCGCTCCAAATTGTTTGTCGTATCCTTTCTCGACGAGGAAATTACGTGCGTTTTCGGTCACGTCAAGGGTATATCCCATTTCCTTGACCCTCTTGAAGAAGCCTCCCAATTCAATGTCGATAATCTTGTTCAGGGCTTGCTTGTCGAGCTCATTGAACATAACAATGTCATCGACACGGTTTAGAAATTCCGGAGAGAAAGTCTTGTTCAAAGCCTTTTGGATAACACCATGGGCGAAATCTGTTGTACTGCCACCTGTGTTGAACCCGATGCCGTTGCCAAAGTCTTTTAACTGGCGTGTGCCGATGTTGGATGTCATTATTATGATGGTGTTCTTAAAGTCGACGGAGCGTCCGAGACTGTCGGTCAGACGGCCTTCGTCCATCACTTGCAGCAACATGTTGAACACGTCGGCATGGGCTTTTTCCAATTCGTCAAGCAGCACAACGGAATAGGGGTGGCGGCGCACCTTTTCTGTGAGTTGTCCGCCTTCTTCGTAACCGACATATCCGGGAGGCGCTCCCACCAAGCGCGACACGGAGAATTTCTCCATATATTCACTCATGTCGATTCGAACGAGAGAGTCTTTTGAGTCAAACAAGAATTCTGACAGTTTCTTCGCGAGATGGGTTTTGCCAACACCTGTCGGGCCAAGAAACATAAATGTGCCAATTGGGCGGTTGGGATCTTTCAGCCCGACGCGATTTCGCTGAATGGCTTTTACAATCTTGTCGATTGCCTCATCTTGTCCAACGATGCTGCTTTTTAATTCGTCGCCCATGTTCAGCAATCGCGAGCTCTCGGTCTGTGCGATTCGTTGCACTGGCACGCCGGTCATCATTGCCACGACCTCTGCAATTTTGTCTTCGTCCACAACTTCTCTGTGGTTTCTAAGGTCGGCTTCCCATTCTTCTTTTTTGTTGTCAAGTTCGGCTTGAAGGTTGCGCACAGAGTCGCGAAGGCTTGCTGCCTCCTCAAAGTTCTGCGCTTGTGCGGCTTTGAGCTTGAGCTCGTTTGTGGCGGCAATCTTTTCCTCGATTTCCTCAATCTCTTTTGGAGCGTTCACATTGCCTACATGCACCCTTGAACCAGCTTCGTCAAGAGCGTCGATGGCCTTGTCGGGGAAGAAGCGGTCGCTTACATAGCGCTGTGTCAACTTGACACAAGCCTCAAGCGCCCGGTCGGTGTATGTCACATTGTGATGCTCTTCATAATTGTTCTTTATGTTGTGAAGAATCTGCAGCGTTTCCTCGGCAGATGTCTGCTCAACAATTATTTTTTGGAACCGGCGCTCCAATGCTCCGTCCTTTTCAATATTCTTGCGGTATTCATCAAGGGTGGTCGCTCCAATGCATTGAATCTCACCACGGGCAAGGGCGGGCTTCAGCAAATTGGCGGCATCCATGGTTCCCTGTGAGTTGCCGGCGCCTACAATGTTGTGAATTTCATCAATGAAAAGAATCACGTTTGGATTCTTTTTAGCCTCGTCGATGATTGCTTTGATGCGTTCTTCAAACTGGCCTCTGAATTTTGTTCCAGCGACAACGGCTGCCATGTCAAGGGATATGATGCGTTTGTCGAATAGTAGGCGAGACACCTTGTGCTCTTTTATGCGAATTGCCAATCCTTCAACGATTGCGGATTTGCCCACTCCGGGTTCGCCGATTAGCACAGGGTTGTTTTTCTTTCGGCGGCTTAGAATTTGGATTACTCGTTCTATTTCTGTGGCTCTGCCAACAACGGGATCAAGATTGCCATCTTCGGCGGCTTTTGTTATGTCGTTGCCGAATTTGTCGAGCACGGGGGTGTCGTTTTGGTTGTTCTCGACGCGTTCTTGTTTTTTTGTCGGATTGCTCTTCTTCTGAGGGCTGTCGTCGGGGAAACCATCCTCGTCGGCGGTCTCTTCGTTGTCATAGCTGTTGCTCATGGCAGCCATTGTCAGCGGAAGCAGCAAATCTGCTTTATTTGGAGTCTGTTCAGTCATATCAATAGAAATTTTATGATTGCAGATGCAAAAATAGTGCCAACAAAAGCAAAGGAGAGCCGATGTTTAGGCTCTCCTCGCATATTGCTGATACAGATTGTTGTTACCAGAATTTGTTTGTGTCGGGATTGTATTCAAACCCTGCGGCATTCAGTTTCTGCAACAATTCGTTTTTGTCAATGTCCATGCTTTTGCAGAATGCATCGAGCGAGTCGTAATTGTCGCGCAGTTGCTGATTGACATAACTCATCAGCATAAACGGGTCAGATGGAATTGTCGTCATAATTTTTTGATTTCCCAAATTGAACCTTCAGTGAGCGACAAGTAAAGTTTGCCGTTTGATTTTTCGAAGCCGTTTACTTCCGACGTGCCGCATCGGTATGTCCAGAGTAGTTTGTGCGATGCCGCATCGATGGCGGCAACCATACCTCTACGCGAACCCATATAGATGATGCCTTTGTCTTCGATGACGATGCAAGGTGCGTGTTCGTATCCGAATCCGGCATCGACAACAAACGCGACATTTTCCTCGTCGGCATTGGGATTTACCGCTAATAGTTGTCCATCCATAGTTTTTGCATAGACCAAATCTTGATTTTCGGAGCATCCCAGACTTTCACGGACGAGGTACTTTTTGTCGAAGTTAGAGCGCCATATCTGTTTGCCGGTCTTGCGGTCAAGAACAGTCATATATCTGTCGGGGGCAACAATAACTACGCGGTCTTTTGTCACAACAGGAACGCAGTTGCCTGGGCTGAGCATATTCGCCTTGCTACCGTTTGACCATTGCCATTTCAGCTCACCTGTTTTGCGGTCAAGGCAACGTAGGTATGTGTCCCATGTGCCGAATATCACATCATCGCCGTTGACAACGGGTTCTGCCTGGCAATAATTGTTCAGTTCGGTGCGCCAAATGATGTTGCCGGTGTTCACATTCCAGCATTCGAATTTCTTATACCCACCTTGATACAATTTGCCGTTTGCAATAATACCGTCGGCGACATATGGACCTGTGGATTCATTTTCTCTGATTGTTCGGCCCGATTTCTTGTCCGCCCAAATGATGCGCTTGTCAGACGCAGGAATGATAACGTAGTTTGATTGGCCTACTGCGGGGCGTGAAAACAGAGAGGCGTCTGTTTGTAAAGACCAAAGCACTTTGCCGGTTTTGTCAATCGCTTTTGCCTGTCCAAGCGAGTTGCCGAAATATATGCTGTTTTTGCCAACGGCAAGTCGGGTGAATATCGAAGCTTCATCTTGATAGATCTTACGTATTGAGAAGCCGTATGGAATCTTGGTGTCAGAAATTTTCTCGTACTTGTATTTTGGATGTGCCGCCCGTATCGGCAAAGACCATTGCAGTTTCTTTGGGAGGCCGATGACTTTGTCATAAACTTGGATTGTGTTTCCGTCAATTGTGAAATCGGTATATCCAAATCCATCTTTGACGTGAGTCATGTCAAGAGCGCGGCAGATTACAGCATCAATGTCGCCGCCTTTATATAGTTCATATTTGTGGTAGTGACCGCAGATATGTATTATGGTTGGATATTTCTGGAGGATGTTGATATAATCTTGGTAGTTGTCAAGGTCGTCCTTGATGGGGTAGTGGTTTATTGAAACCACTTTCTTTCCCGATTTGCAACGCTCGCTCAGTTGTTTGTCAAGCCAGCTTAGGTCTTCTTGTTTGATGTGACCGTCGCCCATTTTCATAAATGGACCACAGTTGAGCCCTATAAAAACCAGACTGTCAGTCTCGAATACAAACTTGTCGGCGCCCCAAATGTCATTGAATGTTTTTGTGGCGCTTTGCGACCAGTTGTTTTCGTGGTTGCCGGGAATTATATATAGGGGTTTGTTCAGTTTGTCAACGATGCGTTTGATGTTGTACAATTGCTCGTCGCTGCCCTCATTGGATAAGTCTCCTGAAATGATTACGAATGAGGAGCTGTTGTTGTTGATCTCGTCGATAGCGGCTATCAGTTGCTTTTCGTTTTCATTGCCTGGAGTGACATGAATGTCGGTAAGCAGAGTGAAGTCGAGAGCAAGGGCATTGCTGCTGTTGAAAATAAATAACAGAGCAAGTGCGCTGCTTAGAATAATGTTTTTTAGATTCATTTGTGATAATGTGTTAGAATTGTACTGCAAAGGTACGTCGTTTTTTTGAATGCTAAAACATGTGCGGTTTAGTCAGATTGTCAAATTTTGCTAATGACAAAGGCGCTTTGTATTAAAAAAGCGGTGAACAGAAGAACTGGACACCGCTTTGCTCGCTTTGAAAATCAAGGATTACTTGCAACCAGCGCAACGTGGTTTGATTTGCTGGAAGAAGTCGTTACCCTTGTCGTCAACAAGAATGAATGCAGGGAAGTCTTCTACGCGGATTTTCCATACGGCTTCCATTCCGAGCTCTGGGAATTCAACACATTCAATGCTCTTGATGTTGTTCTGGGCAAGAATTGCAGCCGCACCGCCGATGCTTCCGAGATAGAATCCGCCATGTTTTTTGCAGGCGTCTGTCACTTGCTGCGAACGGTTGCCCTTTGCCAGCATAACCATGCTGCCTCCGTGGCTCTGGAACAAGTCTACATATGGGTCCATACGGCCTGCGGTTGTCGGACCGAGCGATCCACACGGCATGCCTTCTGGAGTTTTCGCCGGACCAGCATAGTATACTGGATGATTCTTGATGTATTCAGGGAGATCCTCGCCGTTGTCCAAACGCTCTTTAAGCTTGGCGTGAGCGATGTCGCGTGCCACGATGATTGTGCCATTCAACGACAAGCGTGTTGATACTGGATATTTTGTCAATTCCTTCAGCACTTCCGACATAGGACGGTCAAGGTCGATTTTTACAACATCGCCTTCGCCGGCTTTACGCAATTCCTCTGGAATGAGTTCGCCTGGGTTGCTGTCCAATTTTTCAATCCAAATACCGTCTTTATTGATTTTACACTTGACGTTGCGGTCGGCTGAACAGGAAACTCCCAGACCGATTGGACAAGATGCTCCATGTCTAGGCAGGCGTACGATGCGGATGTCGTGTGCATAGTATTTGCCGCCGAATTGAGCGCCAAGACCGATGTTGTGGGCCTCTTCAAGCACTTTCTTCTCCAATTCAATGTCGCGGAAAGCGCGGCCTGTCTCATCACCTGTTGTAGGAAGCGTGTCGTAATAATGGGTGGATGCCAATTTAACTGTCAGCAAGTTCTTCTCTGCCGATGTGCCGCCAATCACGAATGCAATGTGGTATGGAGGACAAGCGGCTGTGCCGAGAGTCTTCATCTTGGCTACAAGGAACGGAACCAAAGTGTCAGGATTCAGAATAGCTTTTGTCTCTTGATAGAGATATGTTTTGTTTGCAGAGCCACCACCTTTGGTTACGCACAAGAAATGGTATTCCATGCCTTCTGTTGCCTCAATGTCGATTTGTGCAGGAAGATTGCATTTCGTATTTACTTCCTCATACATTGACAATGGCGCGTTTTGGGAATAGCGGAGGTTGTTTTCTGTGTATGTTTTGTATACGCCTAACGAAAGGGCCTCTTCATCGCTGAATCCAGTCCACACTTGTTGACCTTTTTCTCCGTGAATAATGGCGGTGCCTGTGTCCTGGCACAATGGCAATACGCCTTTTGTGGCAACGTCGGCGTTGCGGAGGAATGTCAATGCGACATACTTGTCGTTCTCGCTTGCCTCGGGGTCGTTAAGGATTTTTGCCACTTGCTCGTTGTGTGAACGGCGAAGCATGAATGAAACATCGTGGAAAGCGGCGTTTGCCATAGCGGTCAAGCCTTCCTTCTCCACTTTCAAAATTGGATGACCTTCAAATTCGCCAACAGAAACGTGGTCTTTGGTAAGTAAATAGTACTCGGTGTCGTCCTTTCCAAGTTGGAACATCGGACTGTACTTGAATTCTGGATTTGCCATAATTACAAGGTTATGTTTTTTACGTTAATAATAGTCGTGTTGCAAAATTACGAAAGAACGGGTAAATATGGAATTATTTTGGATTAAAAAATCGGAAATGATGTTGGCTTTACGTGAAAATTTCCTACCTTTGGAAATTAATGTACGAAACAGAATGTCATGAACAGGAAATATTTGTTTGCCGGCTTGGTGTCTTTTGCCGCCTTGCCGTGCTTCGGTGAAGTGCCGATGGAAATTTCATTGCTGATGAAAGATGGAGAGTTCGCGAAGGCCGACAGTGTGATTGGAAAGAGTGGCGTCAGTTTGACGGCGGTCGAGGCTGATTCGTTGCACGCCATAATGAGTCGCATTGAGAGGGATTTCTGCTATACTTTTGAAGAAGGGGTGGAAAAGATACAGGAACGTTTTCCGCATGTGTCTGTCGCCAATGTGAAAGACTGGGAAACACGCAACTTTGTTGAGACGAAAATGATCAACGGAGAGAAGCGGATGTTTCGTAAGGCGATTTCAAACATAGATAGGCTTGTCCCGGAATTGTCGGCGGGAAGAAAAACGCAGGCGATATTTGATGCTGTGTCAGGAGCCGAAATGGTCAGTGGCGTGCTGAAAGGCATCTCAAGGGAGACCGGTTATGACGGCGGACATCGCATAACAATTAAATATACGATTGATGTTGACGCTGACTCGGTTCCTGCCGGTGAGAAAATACGTGTGTGGATGCCTTTCCCGACAACGACGGAACGTCAGAAAAACGTGACGCTGATTTCGTCGAGCGATAAGGTGCGGTTTTCCAACAGCGAGAAGCACAACACTGTGTATATGGAGCGAAAAGCGAAGAAAGGACAGCCTGCGCATTTTGAGATAGTATACTCGTATGATGTGTATTCAAAGTATTTCTCGCAAGATTACATGTTGAGCCACCTCAAGCCGTATGATAAAACATCGGATGTCTATTTGAAGTATACGGCTCCAGATGCTCCCCAGATACTTCTTTCCGAGGATTTCCAGGCTTTGGCAAAACATATCGTTGGTAGGGAGGACAATCCGGTAAAACAGGCGTCTCTTATTTATGATTGGATTGACGCTTATTTTCCATGGGCGGGAGCCAGGGAATACAGCACGATTCCTAACCTTGCGGAGTATGCGCTCAATCGTGGATACGGTGATTGTGGACAAGTATCGCTTTTGTATATAAATCTTCTTCGAAACATCGGAATTCCGGCGCGTTGGGAAAGCGGATGGTATCTTGAACCGGAGGATGTCGGAATTCATGACTGGGCGGAAGTGTATTTCGAAGGAGTAGGTTGGGTCCCGGTGGATATGTCTTTCGGCCTTAATTTGGCATCTAAAGATAAGGATGTGGTGAATTTCTATAAGTCCGGCATGGATTATTTCCGCCTTGCGGCAAACCGAGGCGTGTGTGGTTCGTTTTCTCCGGAAAAGAAATTTATTCGAAGCGAAACCGTGGATTCCCAACTGGGAGAAGTCGAGTGGAACGGTGGAAACTTGTTCTATTACCGAGGATGGTCGCCGGAACTTCAAATTATTGAAGTAAAGGAATTGCATTGATACATAATTAGATGGTGGCGTCATGGGCGCCACCATCTAATTTTTTTTGAAAAAAGTTGCCCGAAAATTTGCAGGAAAGAAGAATTGTGTATACCTTTGCACTCGCAAACGAGAAATAACGGCTCCGTAGCTCAACTGAATAGAGCATCTGACTACGGATCAGAAGGTTACAGGTTTGAATCCTGTCGGAGTCACAAAAACAGAACCACATTATTGTAGTTCTGTTTTTTTATTGTTAATCATCGTGAATTTCGCTTTGCGGGGTTCTATAAGTGGTGGGTTTGTTGTATTTTTGCAATTATGAAAAGAAAATACATAAGTATACTTGCCCTTCTGACAACGGGACTTGTCGCCAATGCCGCTTTGACGGTCGATTGCTCGTTGCGTAAAGCTTTGTCCGTCACGCCTCCTGCGGGAACAGGATTAAATGACATATATATCATTTATGGAGGATCTGAAACCGTTTTGACATACACGTCAGAGTCTGGCGAAAACAATGTAAAATGGTTGGTGTATGATGAGCGGGGCGGTGGCTATGCAGAGGAAGTCTCGACGATAGACCGTAGTGGTGCGGTCTCAACGTTTCGCAATCCAAGAGTGAACTGCGGTTATATAATTGAGGATGGTGCAAAACGTAGTTATTTCTGGCTTGTGGATTATTCTAATTATGAATTCGCAATCAACGGAGTGTCATTTCCTGCCGAGCAGGACTGTGGTTCTGCGACATTGGAAGTGGATTGCGACTGCCCGACGATAACATATTATTCCGTTACTGGTGTACCTAAGGTGTTGAGCCGAGAGATCACAGTCAGCTACAACACTCTCGAGTGGAATGACGATGATGCGGTTTACAATGGTAAGGAAACAACTGAAACCGTGGCAAACCTGTCTGAAAGGATGGTTCTGCCTGCACCATTATGCGATACTCAATTTGTGATTGACGGTGACAAGTTCCTGTCGCAATGGGGACTTGCAAAAACATTTACGACAGATATACTTAGTGCTTCGTCAATAGATTTTCAAACGACCGCGACCCAGCAGCGACGTGAGAATGGCAATGAACAAGGGACGGAGGAAGATGCACTTGGCGGATCTGCGCCGGCAACGATAACGTTTTCCGCAATATGCACCGATGCCGTGGAGCATAAAGAGTGGCAAATTTCTAAAAGCCAGGACTTCTCGACAGTCGACTATCGGTTTAACGAGGAGACAATCGATTATACATTCGACGAACAGGGTTCGTATTATGTTAAATTTATCGGCTCAAACAGCGATGCTTCGTGCACGAACGAAAGCGAAGTCTATACAGTGTCGATAGGGGAGTCTTTGCTTGATTGTCCTAATGCTTTTTCTCCTGACGCAAGTCCTGGATACAACGATGAGTGGAAAGTGTCGTATAAGTCTATCGTTGAGTTCAAATGTTGGATTTTCGACCGCTATGGCAATAAAATGATTGAGTTTGACGATCCGTCAAAAGGATGGGACGGTAAATACAAAGGCAAGTACGTCAAGCCTGGTGTCTACTATTATGTGATAGAGGCGAAAGGCGCCGATGGAAAAGAGTATAAAAAGAAGGGAGATATAAACATATTGAGGAGTACAAGAACCGACAGGAATGAAACTACAGAATAAGATTGCAATTGTGGTGTTTGCGGTGACAATGCCGTTTATGCCAATGCTGGCGCAGGGCAACGCCGTGGCATATGCGCCTGTTATCCCAGAGAAAGTGCATTTCGCCGACAGGGTTGTCGATCTTGACAGAATCGATTTCTACGAGCGCATGGACAGAGAGATGATATCGTTTGCTTATGGGCACACCAACACTCTTTTGACAATAAAACGAGCCAATCGCTATGCCCCTGGAATTGTGAAGATATTGAAGGAACAGGGCGTGCCTGAAGATTTGGTCTACTTGGCGGCAATTGAGAGCCATTATGATAACGCTGCTGTGTCAAGTGCCAAAGCTGTCGGTATGTGGCAGTTTATGCCGTCGACAGCAAAAGAATACGGTTTGGAAGTCAATGAATATGTTGACGAACGTTTGGATTGTGACAAATCCACCGTGGCGGCATGCAAATACTTTAAACGTGCTTATGCAAAATATAAATGCTGGCTTACCGTCGCCGCGGCATACAATGCCGGGATGGGGCGAATTTCCAAATCGCTGGAAACACAGGATGTGGAGCATGCGCTTGATTTGTATCTTAACAAAGAAACATCACGGTATATTTTCCGCTTGCTTGCAATGAAACTGATAATCGAGAATCCAGCAAGATATGGGTATGCGATAAAAGCAAACCAACTGTATCAACCGTTGGATTGCGACACATTTGTGGTGGCAGAGCCTGTAAAAGACTGGGTGCAGTGGTCGAAGGAGCACAATATTACTTATTCATTGCTTCGGGAATACAACCCGTGGATTCGGTCGGTATCGCTGCCGAATCCCAACAACAAAACTTATGTGGTTAAAATCCCGAAAGAAACAAGTTTGTACAGAAGCAAGCAGACATTAAAAACGTATAGAGAGAATTGGACAAGATAAAAAAAAATGATGAAACGGACTGCGTGGCTGTTTACGGAGCCAGGGTCCATAATCTCAAAAATATAGATGCTTTTATCCCACACGATAAATTGACTGTTATCACGGGACTTAGCGGCAGCGGCAAGTCGTCGTTGGCGTTTGACACGGTTTATGCGGAAGGACAACGTCGTTATATAGAAACATTTTCGTCGTATGCTCGAAATATGCTTGGGGCTCTCGAACGCCCGGATGTGGACAAGATAACGGGGCTATGTCCGGTAATTTCGATAGAGCAGAAAACGGTAAACAAGAATCCTCGGAGCACAATAGGCACAATTACTGAGGTCTATGATTTCTTGCGACTGCTCTTTGCCAGGATTGGAGAAGCCGTGTCATATAAAAGCGGAAAGCCCATGATAAAATATACAGAAGAACAGATTCTGGAATTGATATTGGGCAAGTTTGACAACCAAAAGGTGTTGATTCTCTCCCCGTTGGTCAATAACCGCAAGGGGCATTACAAGGAGTTGTTCGAACAGTTGCGCCGTAAAGGATATCTGAATGTGCGCGTTGACGGCGAGCTACAGGAAATCGTTGTGGGAATGCGTCTCGACCGCTATAAAAACCATAATATTGAACTGGTTGTAGACAAGCTGAAGGTGTCGGGCAAAGACAGTCAACGCCTTAAAGAAACAATTGCGGTTGCAATGAAGCAGGGCGATGGCGTTATTCAGGTTTTTGACGTGGAAAAAGGTGAAGGCTTTTTCTACAGTAAGTCGCTGATGGACCCGATAACAGGTTTGTCGTATAGAGAACCTGCACCACACAATTTTTCATTCAACTCAATGCAGGGGGCTTGCCCAAAGTGCAAGGGACTTGGCAGTGTGAATCTGATTGATGTGGATAAGATTATACCAGACAAATCAAAAACGATATATTCTGGGGGTATTCTGCCATTGGGTAGCTATTCAAACAACTTTATATTTTCACAGATTGCGGGAATTTGTGAGAAAGAGGGGTATTCTTTGAAAACGCCAATCAAGGATCTTTCGGAGAAAGCACTTGATGAGATTCTTAATGGAACGGACGAGGCTCTCGTCAATCCTGCAGGAATCGGCAGGGGGTATCAACCTACATATGACGGCATTGTGAAATATATCGAGATGCAGCAAAACGATGAAGTGTCGTCCAAAGCACAGAAATGGGCTGGGCAGTTCTACACTCCTACAGTGTGTCCGGTGTGTCATGGAGCAAGGCTCAACAGGGAGGCTCTGCATTATTTCATCGATGGTAAAAACATTGACGAGCTTGTCAATATGGAATTGTCTGACTTGAAGGAGTGGGTCGATACGGTGGAACAGAAATTGGGCAAGCAACAACAGGTCGTGGCAAAGGAAATCTTGAAGGAGATTCGTTCACGGTTGCATTTCCTTAACGATGTGGGACTTGACTACTTGTCGTTGTCGCGCAGTTCAATGTCGCTGTCAGGAGGCGAGAGCCAACGCATACGGCTCGCCACGCAGATTGGCTCCCAACTGGTCAATGTGTTGTATATCCTGGATGAACCAAGCATTGGCCTGCATCAAAGGGACAATGACAGACTTATCCATTCGCTGAAGGAATTGCGCGACCTTGGTAATACTGTGGTCGTAGTGGAGCATGACAAAGACATGATGTTGGAATCGGATTATGTGATTGACATCGGACCCAAGGCCGGTCGTAAGGGTGGAAAAGTTGTGTTTGCCGGGACTCCTGAAGAGATGCTCAAAAGTGGCACGCTGACAGCTGGATATTTAAACGGCTCGTTGAAAATAGAAGTACCGGCAAAGCGAAGAAAAGGTAATGGAAAAAAACTGACGTTGAAAGGTTGCTCGGGCAATAATTTGAAAGATGTAGACCTGACTCTGCCTCTGGGCGCACTGATTTGCGTCACAGGAGTGTCGGGCAGTGGAAAATCAACAATCATTAACGAAACGCTTCAGCCGATTTTGAGTCAGAAATTCTATCGTTCGTTGAAAGAGCCGCTGCCATATAAAGCCATAAAAGGCATTGAAAACATTGACAAGGTGGTCACGGTTGACCAGGCGCCAATCGGAAAGTCGCCGAGGTCAAACCCCGCGACATACACCAATGTGTTTGCCAACATACGCAATTTGTTTGTGGAACTTCCGGAAGCCAAAATCAGAGGGTATAAGCCAGGACGCTTTTCTTTTAATATGTCGGGAGGCCGTTGTGATGTGTGCAAAGGAAACGGCTATCGCTCGATTGAAATGAATTTTCTGCCAAACGTATTGGTGCCTTGCGAGGCTTGCCATGGCCAACGCTACAACAGAGAAACGCTTGAAGTCAGATTCAAGGGTAAATCAATAGCGGATGTACTCGACATGACAATAAATCAGGCTGTGGAGTTTTTTGAAAATATGCCGTCAATATTGTCGAAGATTAAGGTGCTTCAGGACGTCGGTCTGGGGTACATAAAACTTGGACAGCCATCAAGCACGCTGTCCGGCGGAGAGAGTCAACGAGTGAAACTTGCCACGGAATTATCAAAGAAGGATACAGGCAAAACGCTTTTTATCCTCGACGAGCCGACAACAGGATTGCATTTTGAAGACATCCGTATTCTCATGGGGGTACTCAACAAACTTGTTGACCGGGGCAATACGGTATTGGTTATCGAGCACAACCTCGATGTCATAAAATGCGCAGACTACATTGTGGATATGGGGCCAGAAGGTGGAAAAAACGGGGGCAAAATCATTGCCGTCGGCACTCCGGAAGAAATTTGTGAGTCAAAAGATTCAATTACTGGAAAATTCCTGCGAAAGGAATTGATGAATCTGTGATTGTTTATTAAGTTTGTAAAAAATATAAGATATGGATATAGTAGAATTGATACAGAACAATGGCAAGTGCGGATTCTCTTTTGAGGTGTTGCCGCCACTTAAGGGAAAGGGCATTGTGCAGATTTATAATGCAATAGACAAACTGAAAGAGTTTGATCCACTATACATAAACATAACTACCCATCGTAGTGAGTACGTGTTTAAGAGCAATGACGACGGGACGTACCAGCGAGTGTCGGAGCGGTCCAGACCGGGCACGGTGGCTGTGGCCGCTGCAATACAACAGAAATATGGCATTCCTGCCGTGCCGCACATCATTTGCAGCGGTTTCTCGAAAGTGGAAACAGAATATGCGTTAATCGACTTGAACTTCTTGGGCATAAACAATCTGCTTTTGCTTAGAGGCGACAAGGCGAAGCATGAGAACCGTTTTGTACCAAATGAAAATGGCCACGCTCATGCAAGTGAATTGCAGGAGCAGGTTAACAATTTCAACAATGGCTATTTTATAGACGGAACAAAAATGGATATAATGACCGACTCGCGGTTCTCGTATGGGGTGGCAGGCTATCCGGAGAAACATGATGAAGCCCCGAATATGGACATCGACTTAATGTTTTTGAAGGATAAAGTCGACAAAGGTGCTCGATATATTGTGACACAAATGTTTTTCGACAACCAAAAATATTTTGATTTCGTCGACAGGTGTCGGGCGATAGGCATAACTGTACCGATTATCCCGGGTCTGAAACCCATTGTTATCGCTTCGCAGTTGACAATTCTTCCCAAGGTATTCCATGTGGATTTGCCGACTGACCTGGCTACAGAATTGCTGAAATGCAAAGACAATGTGGAGGCAAAGCAGATTGGAGTGGAGTGGTGCACAATGCAAGCGAAAGAATTGATGGATAGGGGTGTGCCAAGCATTCATTTCTATTCGCTCAATGCAACAGAAAGTGTTAGACAAGTAGCAAAATCTATATATTGATAAAAATGAAATTCAGTGATATAAAAGGTCATGACGACGTTAAACGCCGGTTGCGTGACATGGCGGATTCCGATCGGATTCCTCATGCTCTTTTACTGGAAGGAGAGGAGGGAATCGGCAAATTACAGATGGCGCTGACGTTTGCTCAGTATGTGCATTGCGAGCATCGCGTCGGGGGAGAGCCATGTGGCAAATGCCCGTCTTGTTTGCAGCACCAGTCAAACAATCACCCGGATTTGTTTTACGCATTTCCGATATTCAAGAAGGCGAGTGAGACGGTGTTTTGCGATGAATATATCACTGAATGGAACGAATTCTTGGCGCATAGCCGCTACCATTCGTTTGAAGACTGGCTTGGCTTTTTAAATCCCGGGACAAAGCAGCCGGTGATTTACAACTCAGAGGGTAGTCAGATTATACATAAAATCAGCGTGAAGTCATATTCGTCGCGCTATAAGATTATGATAATGTGGTTGCCTGAAAAAATGAAGGAAGAATGTGCAAACCGTCTGCTCAAAATGATAGAAGAGCCTTATGAAAACACGGTTCTGCTGTTTGTCAGCAACAAGCCAAATGAAATATTGCCCACGATATATTCCCGCATTCAACGTGTTGGGATGAAGCGTCTGTCTGACAGTCTTGTGGCAGAATGTTTGACGCAATCGCTCGCCGTTGATTCTCAGACGGCAATGTCGTTTGCGGCGTTGTCCGAGGGAAGTGTCACAAAGGCAATGGGGCTTATGGATTCCGCAGCCGACAATGCAATGTTTCTTGACATGTTCAAGCAGTTGACACGAATGGCTTATCTTCGTGATGTGCGTGGATTGAAGGTCTGGTCGGAGGAGGCTGCCGATATGAAACGGGAAAAGAATGTCTTGTTCCTGGCATATTTAAGCCGTTTGTTCCGCGAGAATTTCATCTACAACATAGGCAACCGCTCATTGAATTATCTTACTCCGCAAGAAGAGCAATTCAGTGCAAAGTTTTGCCCGTTTGTCAATGAACGCAATGTCGAAGCCATTGAAAATGAAACCGCTCGTGCGGCATCCGACATCGCAAGAAATGCAAATGCAAAAATCGTAATGTTTGATTATGCTGTCAAAATGGTGGTGGCATTAAGAATGTAGATTCCTGTAGATATGAAACCATTCCTTAAGAAAGTTGCCGATGTCTACGCCCTGAATGAGGCTGACAGGTTATATAAATATTGTTTCGTGTTGCCCAATAGGCGCAGCCGTGTGTTCTTTGAGTCGTATTTGTCGGATGTGTTGAACGACAAGCATTCAATATTCCCGGAGTTGACCACTATATCAGATTTTATCGATGAATATTCCGATTTGGTTGAAGCAGGACGTGTGGAGCAGTTGTTTTTGCTGTATCAAGCATATCGCACACTTGCGGAGTGCGACCAAAAGCAGTATGACGACTTTGACCACTTTCTGCATCTTGGCGATATGCTATTGAATGACTTCAATGACATCGACCGTTATATGGTTGATGCGAAGGAGCTGTTTTTCAATATGCGTAATCTGGAAAATATAAAAACGGATTATCTTTCAGACGAACAGATTGCTGTCATCAAGGAATATTGGGGCGTTGACAAAAAAGAGGTGAAAGAAGATTCTCTGTTTGTCCAGTCGTCATATGTAAACCTGTGGGACAATATGTATGAGCTGTACAACTCTTTTCTACAGGCTCTTGAGGAAAAAGGATTGACGTATGGAGGGCAGAGTTACCGCCGCGTCGCTGAGAAAATCAACAAAATGGGTGCGGATGATTTCAATTTTGAAAGGATTATATTCGTTGGATTCAGCACTTTGTCCAATGCGGAAAGAATGATATTCGAGAGGTTTAAAAAACTTGGAATAGCGGATTTTTATTGGGATTTTGAATCGGCATTTCTGGACAAGGACAATAAAGGCTCTTATTTCTTAAATCAATACATTCCGGAGTTCAAGTCGATATATGATATAATGGATAGCAAGCCGACAGTGCCCAACATCAACATATTGTCTGTTCCGTCAGGCTCCGGTCAAGGGCTTGTTGTCAGATCTGTGCTGGAGCAGCTTGTTGCCGAAAACAAACTTGACGTCAGCGATGCTGTAAATACGGCAATTGTCTTGCCCGAGGAAAAATATGTCAATTCGGTGCTCGACTCTGTGCCGGAGATGTTCAAGTCGATCAACATTACTATGGGTATGTCGGTCGGACAGAGTCCTATCGCTTCTTTTTTGACGAATTTGGCCAATCTGGAACATCGCAAGAAGGAGCTTAAAGGGGAATTGTCGTATTTCTATGAGGATGTTGAGATGTTGGCGTCTCATCCGTATGCAGTTATGGTTGGCGGCACAGGAATCAATGACTTGGTAGGAGAAATTCATCGTAAAAATGCATACTTCGTACCAAAGTCGATGATTGCCGAGGGCGGCCGGGATTTGTCTGATTTGTTTGGCATAAATGAAGAAGAGCCAATGGTGTATGTTGAACGGATTCTGACCCGCATCAATAGTGCATTGGAAAAGGATAAGAACAATTTGATTGAGCGTTATTTTGTTGTGCAATACATGCAGGCCCTCAATCAGATAAAGACCGTTATGAATAGATTCAACGTGCATGTAGAAAAGCAATCGTTGTTTTTCCTACTGTCGCGCACAATGTCGGGGGCAATTGTGCCATTTGAAGGAAAACCGCTGCACGGATTGCAGATAATGGGCGTGCTGGAGACGAGGTCGTTGGATTTTAAAAATATCATAGTCCTGTCGATGAACGAGAAGGTGTTTCCGACAAAGCATTATACGAAATCGTTTATTCCCAACAGTATTCGCTCGGCATATGGCTTGTCGACGTTTAAATATCAGGACTCGATGTATGCATATTATTTCTTCCGAATGATAAGTCGTGCGGAGAATGTGTTTCTACTTTACGATTCGCGAGTGCAGGGTGTGTCGAGCGGGGAGGAATCGAGATATATCAAACAGCTTGCTCAGGTTTACAATCGTGGACGCAATCATCAGGTGATTTACGATTATTCGGTTTTCGCCATTGAAGAGCCCTCAATTTCAATCCGCAAAACGGACCGTATAATGAGTATCTTGAATGATTTCAGGTCGACCGAAGACAAAGATAATATAAGATATCTTTCAGCAAGTTCAATTAATACATATCTGGACTGCCAGTTTAAGTTCTATTTGCAGAAGGTGGAGGGCTTTCAAGAGGAGGATTCGGTTACGGATTTCATAGACAGCTCAACATTCGGCACTGTGGTGCATGGTGCAATGGAAAAGCTCTATGGCCGTGAGCCAAGGCACATTGACTCCGCATTCTTTGACCGCTACCTGAGAAATAAAAATAAAACTTATGTTGAGACAATAGAACTTGAGAAGGTTGTGACGTATGCTGTCAATAAATATTATAAGCGCCTTGATGAGTCACGATGCTATGAGAAGCCTACCGACGAAGCTGATTTGATTGCAAAAATTGTAATGTACTATGTAAAAAATGCATTAATTCAAGACCATCGCCTCGGTGCGTTTGACTATGTGGCGAGTGAGAAGGAATTGGCATTTAATTGGGATATGGGCGATGGCGTGTCGTTCAATTTTAAATGCTTTATAGACAGAATCGACTTTGTCGAAGGCAAACTGCGTATTGTTGATTACAAGACCGGCTCGGATGATGTGCAAATAAGCAAGCCTGATGATTTTGAGGACTTGTTTGCTCCGGATTCGAATGGGACGCATAAAAAAGCTCTTTTGCAACTGCTGCTATACTGCAACGCATATGCAACTCATGAGCATTATGCAGATGACATTACACCTATTGTATATAAGTTCAGAGATGTGGATAAATGTCTGAATGGAAAGTATGATATACAGCAATCCTATCTTAAGGGCAAGTCAATAAGATATAAACCAGTAGACGGGTATTTGAACGATTTGAAAAACGACAAGTTTTTGGAACGGATCAGAAAAGTCATACGTGATATTTTTGACAGGGACTTGCCGTTTGTGCAAACCGAGCACAAAAATAGATGTTTGTATTGTCAATTCAATAAAATTTGCTCACGCAGTGAAGATTAGACGCAAATATTTTGTGCCATTGCGAAAAAAAGCGTATCTTTGTGCCGCTTTTTAAGGATTCCATGTGTGATGGGAAGTTAAGGAGCAAAGCACTTAATTTTGAGTAACACAAATTTTAAAAAACAATGAAAACTTACAATTTATCAGCTCAGCCAAGAACAGAAATTGGCAAGAAAGCATCAAAATTGTTGCGTAACGCAGGTCTTATCCCAGTTGGTTTGATTGGTGGTGAGCGAGTTGACCTTCCATATGCAGGCGCATTGAAAGAAGGCGAGCGTGTAGTAGACCTTGGCAACAACAAGGGTATCATCGTTACAAGCCTTGCTGTAAAGGCAGAGGATGTTCGTAAATTGATCTACACTCCGGAAATTTTCGCAATTGATTTGGATGTTAATGGAGCTAAAAAGACTGCAATTCTTAAGGAAATCCAATTCCACCCAGTAAAGGATGAGATTCTTTATATCGATTTGCTCGAAGTAAATGATAAGAAACCGGTAGTAATCGAGGTCCCTGTTAAGTTGGAAGGTCACGCCGAGGGTGTTAAAGCCGGTGGTAAATTGAGCCTTTCTATGAAGAAACTTAAGGTTAAAGCAGTTTATACAAACATCCCAGAGCGTTTGGTTATCAACGTTGACAACTTGGGTCTTGGTAAGACAATGCAGGTTGGCGATCTTAGCTTCGAAGGTCTTGAATTGACAAATGCAAAGAACGCTGTTGTTTGTGCAGTTCAGTTGACTCGTGCCGCTCGTGGTGCCGCTCAAGCTGCTGCCGCTGCGAAATAAACTAAGCCAGCAAGATGAAATATCTTATTGTAGGATTGGGTAATATTGGTGCTGAGTATCAAGAAACCCGCCACAATATGGGATTTATGATATTGGATGCTTTTGCCAAAGCATCCAATATTGCTTTTGAGACCAAGCGATATGGCGATGTTGCTGAGACTCGGGTCAAGAATAAACAACTGCTGTTGCTTAAACCATCGACCTACATGAACCTAAGTGGCAACGCTGTAAAGTATTGGATGGACAAGGAGAATATCCCATTGGAAAATGTTTTGGTTCTTGTCGACGATCTGGCTTTGCCGCTGGGAACAATACGGATTAAAGGAAAAGGGAGCGATGCGGGGCATAATGGCTTGAAAAACATTGCGCAGATGCTTGGTTCTCAAAATTATGCCAGATTGAGATTCGGCATTGGCAACGATTTCCCCAAAGGCACACAGGTGGATTTTGTTCTCGGACATTTCTCGGCTGAAGAAAAGAAGCTGCTGGAGCCAAGAATTGAAGTGGCGGTGGAGGCGATGAAAACATTCTGCCTGTCAGGTCTTGGCTTTACAATGAACAACTACAACAATAAGTAGAGAATACATGAAATAGGCATAAGCGGGTCGTGGACGTGTTGTCTGCGCACTCGCTTTTATTTATTATATTACACCTTCGAAGAATATAATATCGTTTTCATAGTCTGTGACTTTGCTTCCGTCTCCGACCATTCCGAATCTTCGTTGGAATCAACCGTCAGCCCTCCTCCACAGAATAAGATTTGGCTGTCTTTATCAAATGTCAAAGATCGAAGATTTACAAAGTAGTCAAAGCCAGATGACGTGACCGGTCCAAGGTATCCGCCATAATACGTGCGCGGATGTGATTCTATTTTCGAAATGGCTGTTTTTGCAATGGCGGTAGGCAAACCGCAAAGGGCAGGGGTGGGATGCAACTCACTGACCAGCAATTCAGCGGCACTCATAGAGACAACGTTTGCGGCAAACCTATTGCAAAGGTGTGCCACGCGTCCGGCTGTCAACGTCGTTCTTGGAAATTTTATGTATGTTATGCCGTTTCTGAGAAATATGTCCTCTATGTAGTCGGCCACATATCCCTGTTCTTGAATCTCTTTTATGCCCCATTCTTTGTCGTTGTCAGCAGCAAGTCTTGTTCCCGCCAACGCCATAGTAGAGAACTGGGAACCATGAAAGCGAGCCAATGTCTCAGGCGAAGCGCCAGCCCATGCTCCTGTTTCTTGGGCATTGAAGATGAAGATAAAAGCCTGAGGGTATTTTTCTGCCATCTGCTGAAAGGCCAATCCCCAATCAATTGTTGGATATTCGCATTTGATTACTTTGGAGAGTACGATTTTTTCAAGAGAGCCATTTCGCAATGCTTTCATGCATTGCTGAAAAGAAGAAGCATATTCTTTGCGTGTTGTTTCTGAGAAATCACCGATGGATTCGGTTGACGCCTTGATGCAAAAATCAGTCCCGCAATTGCAGAAATCGTAAGCATTCAGACCTTTGGGGATGAATACGCTTGGGTGTCGGAAATCGTCGAATGGTGAGACTTTAAAACCTTCAGATTCGCATGTCTGGCTGGTTATAGGTGCCGAAAAATGGTAAAGCCTATCGTCTGGGAGACGATAGGCGTAGAATGTGATATTGTTTTTTATAGCTTTATTTATGGCTTTCCGCAATGTCTCCATCAGAAGTCTTTCAGTCTTGCCATTAGCTCGAAAGGTAGAGCGTCTGTAATCTCAACATCATAGAAATTTCCGACTGTCAACCGGTCATCCTTGTCAATCAGCACTTCAGGATCAACCTCTGGAGAGTCAAACTCTGTACGACCGACAAAATAGTCGGGCTCTTCACGGTCAATGACAACAGTCATAGTCTTACCGATTTTAGATTGGTTGGATTCCAAGGCTACATCTTCCTGGATTGTCATAATTTCCTCAAGGCGACTTTCCTTAACTTCTTGCGGAATGCTGTCTGAGAAATTTTTGGCAGCATATGTGTCGTCTTCTTCGCAATAGGCGAAAGCTCCCATACGCTCGAATTTCGCCTCTCTGACAAACTCTTTAAGCTCATTAAACGCGTCTTCTGTTTCTCCAGGGAAGCCCACCATCAGAGTGGTGCGAATGTGTATCCCAGGCACTTTTTCGCGAATGGTGCGTATTAGCGCGAGAGTTTCCTCTTTTGTGATGTGGCGGCGCATATTCTTCAATACATCGTTGTTGATGTGCTGAAGGGCGATGTCAAGGTAGTTGCACACATTGGAATGTCTTGCCATTACGTCCAAAATCTCATACGGGAATTCGGAAGGGTAGGCATAGTGCAGCCTAATCCATTTGACTCCGTCAATTTCCGCCATCCTGTCGATAAGTTCCGGAAGGGCAAGCCGCTTGTATATGTCAAGACCGTAGGACGACAAGTCCTGGGCAATGACGTTGAATTCTTTTACTCCTTTTCCCACCAACCTTCTTACCTCTTCAAGGATTTCTTCAATAGGACGCGACTTGTATCTGCCAGTAATCAGTGGAATTGCACAGAATGCACAAAAACGATTGCAGCCCTCGGCAATTTTGAGATATGTGTAATGAGAGGGGGTGGTTATGACTCTATCGTAAGGCATTGTCGCAGGATTGCGCTTGATTATGTCGGATACAATGTTTACCCAATCAAACTTGCCATAGATTCTGTCTATTTCAGGAATCTCGGCCAATAAGTCGTCGCGATATCTTTCAGACAAGCATCCCATAACATAGAGCTCCTTTATGCGACCTTCGTTCTTGGCCTCGGCATAGGTCAATATCGTGTTTATTGATTCTTCCTTGGCATCGCCTATAAATCCGCATGTGTTTATGATAACTATGTCGCCATCTACGTTGTCTGAATTGTGGAATGCTTGAAAACCAGAAAGCTCCAATTGCTTAAGAAGGCGTTCTGAATCTACGAGATTTTTTGAGCATCCAAGCGAAATGACATCTATACGTTTTTTATCCATTTCAAACCGTTCTGATTAAGAAAACAAAGAATCAACAAATTCTTTTTTGCGGAAAATCTGCAAATCCTCGAGTCCCTCACCAAGACCGATATATTTGACTGGAATCTTAAACTGGTCGCTTATGCCAATCACTACGCCACCTTTGGCGGTGCCATCAAGTTTGGTTATAGCCAATTCGTTTACCTCTGTCGCAGCAACAAATTGTTTTGCTTGTTCAAATGCATTTTGCCCAGTAGAGCCGTCAAGCACCAGAAGCACTTCGTGAGGTGCGTCGGGAACAACTTTCTGCATAACATTTTTAATTTTCGAGAGCTCTTTCATCAATCCCACTTTGTTGTGCAAGCGTCCGGCTGTGTCGATTATCACAACATCTGCACCGGAGGCTTTGGCCGAACTTACGGTGTCAAACGCGACCGACGCAGGGTCAGAGCCCATTTGCTGCTTGACAACAGGCACATCTACCCGTTCGCCCCATATCTGCAATTGTTCAATGGCTGCCGCACGGAATGTGTCGGCGGCTCCCAAAACGACTTTGTTGCCCGCCTTCTTGAACTGGTATGCAAGTTTTCCGATAGTAGTCGTTTTTCCAACCCCGTTTACGCCCACAACCATTATTACATATGGCTTTTTGTCGGACGGAACGGAAAAGTCGGGAGTGTCGGCATTGTTGTTTTCCGCAAGCATTTCTGTTATTTCATCACGAAGCAGCGTATTCAGCTCCGATGTCGATACGTATTTATCGCGTGCAGCGCGTTTCTGCAGCCGGTCTATAATCTTGAGAGTCGTTTCCACACCAACATCAGATGTTATAAACACCTCTTCCAGATTGTCCAGAAAATCATCATCGATTTTGGACCTGCCGGCAACCGCCCGCTTAAGCTTGTCAAACAAACCTTGCTTGGTCTTTTCCAAGCCTTTGTCCAACGTTTCTTTCTTTTCCTTGCTGAAGAAATTAAAAAATCCCATATATATTACGTTTTTTATTCAGATTATATTAGCGGCCGCCCTGTATGTTTGTTGCGGTCTGCTTTATTTGCTTACGTGCCAATTGCAGTTTGCGAGCAAATTTAAGTCTCATATTAGCGGCGTCATGGGCTGCCGTTATTGCGGTTGCATAATTGACAACATTCTTAATAGCGCTCTTTTCCTTCTGTGAAAGCACTTGTTTGTAACTCTTTGAACCGTTGACAAATTTAATAGTTATTGGAAGTGCGGTATTCTGAGCGATGAAAGAAAGAAAATCCCCACATTCCTGAGCGTTGAACGTGACAAGCTCAACATTCTGTCCATTGTCGTTATAACGGTAGTTTCTTGAGTTTGAGGGCGGTACGTTGCCAGTAGCGACGTTGGTGGTGTCGGCTATGGCGCAAATCCGCGTATGTCTGATGCGATGTCCTCTCAATGAAGACAGGAGGGAAATGTCTCCGTGTTCTGCAACCCTGGCAACGATTCCTGTTACAGAAGGGATTCCATCGTCGGGCATAGTTTTGTCAACAAAATATCCTTCTACCATATCTGCACTCTTTACAAACTTAAGATTGTGCTTTATAGAGTCTGCCGCAGCCATACTTTGCTCAAGGACTTTCTCGTTTGCAATGCTGTCTGCCAAAGTCCTCTTTTCTGTAATCATAGTTTGTATATGCATTGCTTTACGTTGCACATCGATCAAACCAGGATATGTTTTCATCAAAGAATCAATCATCAACATCGCATTGTCGTAGTCCTTTCCGGCATACATACTTTTTATTTCCGACATTATTTGTTCTGCTTTCTCCGAATCCTCTGCCTGCTTGCTGTTGCCACAGGAAAACGAACAAAACAGGCATGCTGAAAGTAGCGTATATTGAAATATATGTTTAATTGTTGCGTCTAACATCTTTTACTCCTTTTATTGCTGTTATTTTCTTTATCAGATTATTGAGTGAAACAGTGTCGTTGACTCCGACGACAAGACGCCCTTGAAACAATCCGTCGTTCGAGTCGATGGCAATGCTACGCAAAGATACACTTTTTTCTTTAGTTATTAAAGACGTTATGTTGTTAACAATGCCAATGTCATCATTGCCAATGATGCTTAACGGCACTGCAAATTGGTTGCCGCCGACAATTTCACTCCATGCTGCCTTGATGGTGCGGTATGGATAGCGGTTCATCAGATGGCGTGCATTGGGGCAGCCGCGCTTATGGATTTTTATGGCGCCGTCGCTTGCTATAAATCCCATAATATCGTCACCTTGAATAGGCATACAGCATTTTGAAAGCTTGAAATTTATTCCCTTTATGCCTTCTCCAATAATCACCACGTCGCTGGATTCGGAGCTTGACAGTGCAGGCGGTTGCATAACAAATTCTTGCGCGGAGCGACTGGATGCAATCTGTTGGGTCTCGTCTTCTTTTTCTTTTAAAGCGACATAACTGTCCACAATTTGCCCGATGTCAAGTTTTTCACTTGATATCTCGTTATAGAAGTCTGTGGCGGTTTTGTATCCAAGTCGTTTTATTACTTTTGTCAGAATGGCTTCTTCTATTTCGATTTTCCGATTCTTGAAACGTCGTTGGAGCAATTCCTTGGCAAACTCCGCTGAACGGTTGCTTATTTCGTTAAGCGATTGGCGGATTTTATTTTTTGCCTTGGAGGTCGTCACTATGGAAAGCCATTGCTGTTTTGGCTGCTGTGTGGATGATGTCAGGACTTCGACGGTGTCGCCGTTTTTCAACTCATAATTAATCTTATGTGTTTTGCCGTTGACTTTCCCGCCAATGCAGGTGCAGCCAATCTTTGAATGTATGGCGAATGCAAAGTCAAGAATTGTGGCTCCAAGAGGCAGTCTGAACAAGTCGCCCTTAGGAGTAAATATAAATACTTCCTTATCGTAGACGTCCATATTCATCTTTTTCATTATTTCGGGAGTGTCTTTTCCCGATGTTTCAAGAAGATCGCGAACGTTTGCCATCCAATCATCGAGACTTTTCTCGCTCTTCACACCTTTATACTTGAAATGGGCAGCCAAACCCTTCTCTGCAATTTCATCCATACGCTGCGTGCGTATTTGAACCTCCACCCAGCGTTGGCCTGGGCCGGTTACCGTAGTATGCAGCGATTCGTATCCGTTCGATTTTGGAATGGATATCCAATCCTTCAATCTCGAAGGGTTTGGCTTGAACATGTCTGTCACAATGGCAAAGGCTTTCCAACAGTCGCTTCTCTCGTTTTTAAGAGGGGTGTCGATAATGATTCGTATGGCAAACAGATCATAGATGTCTTTGAGTTCCGCATTCTGTTTCCTCATCTTGTTCCAAATGGAATAGATGGACTTGGTGCGCCCTTTTATCTCAAATTTGAAGCCGTCATCCTCAAGCTTCTTTTTAATCGGAGCGATAAATTCGGCAATATATTTGTCTCGTTCCTGCTTTGACTCATTGAGCTTATGGGCGATTTGTGTATATAAATCTCTGTTTGTGTATTTCAGAGACATGTCTTCTAATTCCGACTTGATTTTATAAAGGCCCAAGCGGTGTGCCAATGGGGCATAAAGATAGAGAGACTCCGATGCGATGTCAAACACGAACTTCTGATTGGGATGGTGGTTGATTGCTTTCATCAACGCAAGACGGTCGACAATCATTATTATAATCACACGGATATTTTCAGCAAATGCCATCATAAGTTTGCTGAAATTCTCATCGCGTTGTGTTGTCTGTTTCTTGTAAAGATCAGCAACGTTCTTCAGTCCATGTATAATCGAGCGGACGTCATCTCCGAATTCCGCCTTGACATCCTCAAGGGAAAAGTAGTCGTCGGAACATATTTGATAAAGCAATGTGGCTATAATCATATTCCTGTCGGCTCCCACATATCGGGATAGGAGCAGTGCTGTGTTCAAGTGTCTGACCGACGGATTTATCCCATATTTGTCACGGTGGGCTTTGCCTGCCGCAATCCCGCCCTTTATAATGTCTTCAATTCTTCGGATCTCTGGATACGATAAATCATCGGCAAGCGCGATTCTTAACTCTCGAAAGGCACTGATTACAAATTTCTGCTCTTTGTCTGTATAATATGTTTCCATCATCTTTATTTCCATAAAGTTTTCCAAACTTACGAATTTTTTGTCAATTTATAGCCTTTGTTACGGTAAAAATTAGTAAGTTTGAGTGCCTAATATAACAATTTATTCAAAACTATGTTTACAGAACACGATTTACAACAAATTAAAGACCATAGCTTGAGCGTGGAACAAATTGAAAGGCAGTTAGATGCGTTCAAAAAAGGGTTCCCTTTCCTTAAATTGTCGGCAGCGGCGACGGTGGGTAATGGAATTTTGCGCGTTGACGCAACCGATGAAGAAAAATTTATTGACGAATGGGAGAAATATCTGGCTGCGGGCGGACATATCTTGAAATTTGTGCCGGCATCGGGTGCGGCAAGTAGAATGTTTAAGAATCTTTTCTCCTTCGTTGATGGTGACAGAGATGTCCCAACCGACAGTTTTATGAAGAATTTCTTCGATGAGATTCATAAATTTGCTTTCTATGACAGGCTGAATGCAAAACTGGAGGAAACCGAGGGCGCGACAATCGATCAATTGATGAAAGACGGGAAATACAAAACCATCGTTTCTTGTCTTTTGATGCCGAAAGGTTTGAACTACGGAAGCCTTCCAAAAGCGATGCTCGATTTTCACAAGGTCGGCTCGGAAGTGCATACTGCCATGGAAGAGCATCTTGAGGAAGGCGCTCAATATGCTAAAAATTCCTCAAACGAGGTGAATCTGCATTTTACTGTATCGGAGGAGCACAAGTCACTTTTCGACGATAAACTGAAAGAAGCTATGCCTGTGATGGCATCAAAATTCGGATGTGAGTACAACGTGACTTTGTCAACACAAAAACCTTCCACCGACACGATTGCCGTCAACAAAGACAATACACCTTTCCGAGAGAACGGAGAATTATTGTTCCGTCCAGGAGGGCATGGTGCATTGATAGAAAATCTTAACGATGTAGACACAGATGTCGTATTTATTAAGAATATTGACAATGTGGTGCCAAGCACTTCGAGGAAAGCGACAATTAGATATAAGAAAATTATTGGAGGTGTTCTTGTTGAAGTGCAGAAAAAAATTGCTGAATATCTTGAACTCCTTGACAGCGGAAAATACACAATGGAGCAAGTGCTTGAGATTGTAAGATTCCTACAGCGCAGATTGTGCGTCAGATATGAAAACGTAAAACACCTTGAAGACTCTGAACTGGTCGTGTATTTGAAGCACAAATTAAACAGACCTATCCGCGTTTGCGGTGTGGTTAAAAACGAAGGAGAGCCAGGCGGCGGCCCTTATATCGCATTCAGCCAAGATGGCACGACGGCTCCGCAGATTCTCGAAAGCTCGCAGATAGACACTAATAATTCAGAATCTATGGAACTGATGAGAGGCGCTACGCATTTCAACCCGGTAGATCTTGTTTGCTTTATAAGAGACTATAAAGGGAATAAGTTTGACTTGACAAAATTCGTGGACCACAATACTGGGTTCATCTCCGAAAAGTCAAAATCCGGACACGAGATAAAGGCGTTGGAGCTGCCTGGATTGTGGAACGGAGCGATGAGTGACTGGAACACCGTTTTTGTAGAGGTCCCGGTAGAAACATTTAATCCGGTGAAAACTGTAAACGATTTGCTTCGTCCTGCACACCAAGCATAAACTTTGCTTAATGTGGTGAATTTCACTGATATAAAAAAATCCCAGCAAAAGTATGTTGTAAAGCATATAAAATAAATGGCATAAAATTTGGCGAGACTACAAATAATGCCTAAATTTATGACATCGAATTAAACAACAGAATTTTTAACATTAAAAATTATAGTATCATGACGAAGACTATTTCTTTTAACGAGTTGAGAAAAATCAAAGATTGCTTGCCAGACGGTTCTATGCACAAAATTGCAGACCGTCTGAACATCAACGTGCAAACAGTGAGAAACTATTTTGGTGGCACTAATTATTCCTTCGGAAAGAACTGTGGGCTTCACATTGAGCCAGGTCCTGATGGGGGAATCGTTGTTTTGGACGACACCACAATATATGATATGGCATTGGATATTTTGCGTGAGCAAGAATAGTACAAACAGGAAATAAATTCCAAGACAATATGGTTGCTTTCTAATTCAGAAGGCAACCTATTTTTTCCTTAAGAAAAGGACAGAACTAAAAGGCAACGAGGAAATCGCTCATGATTTCCTCGTTGCCTTTTTTCTTATTAACGCGAGTTAGGGATAAGACTGGCCAGGCAACTATAATTGATTGCCTGACCAGTTCGTTTTCTTATGAATTACGTATCTCTATTTAAGATTTATAATAATTTGGCGTTATCTCCATTGATGGAAATGTTTCCTATTATGTAAATAACTAAGATTCTGACCATTCATATAAGCTTCTTTTTCAAAGGAGATATGTTTTAATCATTTCTATTTATTGCACCAATATTTTCACAACGTCTGTTCCGGATTTCACTAAATATACTCCTGCCGGCAGTGAGACATTGACAACGCCTGATCCTGAATGCACCAAAGTGCCGGATATTGAATAAATGCGAATAACCGATGCCGCTGTGGCATAAAGATTACTGTGATTGCACTCAACGTGTAGTTCTGTTGGCGCTTTGCCAACCGTCACGCCAGATGTCTGTCCTGACTCCATCTCAACAAATTCCAAGTTACTGAACACACTCCATTTGCTCCGATAGTCTTCCGACGTGCCATATGGTACAAATACCTTTGCCGTATAGTCTTTAGAAGAGAAGGCATAATCACTAATTTTGGGAGGAGTTACCGCATCGATATGTATTTCAGCATTGTTCGCAATGTCGCGGAATGCGTCATCCCAAATCTGAATCACACCATTGCCCAAATTAATGCTTTTTAAATTTACACAATGATTAAACGTTTCTATATAGATATTTTTGACAGCGTCAGGAATTGAAACCTGCTCAAACTTGGCAAACAGAAACGCACCTGCACCAATCTCCGTTACGTTGCCGGGAATTGTCAAGGATTTACATCCCAATCCATATCCATCCTTGAGACTACCGGAAAACGCTAAAGGCCAGATTGTTTTAACAGATTCAGGTATAGTCACACTTTTTATGTAGTTGGGATAATCGTAGACAACTCCAAAAATGCTGGTACACTGACCCATATAGCTAAAGTCGATGTCTTTGTAATTCGTTTTATACAATTGACCAATTGCAGTGACTTTAAATTCATATCCATAAGTGTCCTTTACCACTGATGGGATTACAATCTCAGTATCGTAATTGTCTATGTTCAATTGCATCAAACGCGCTTCATTATCATTAATTTGCTTAAAGTAAAGCGTATATCCAGTGTGATTTTCCTTGAAGTCGTAGTTTTCAACAACTCCTGCCAATAAAGTAGGGCTCGACATGGTCAAAGCCAGTACCATTAATGATAATCGATTCATTATTCCTATATTGTCATTATTGTTTAAAAATTTATTGCAAATTTAGCATAAAAAACTCGGCATCCTTCAATTGCGGCAATATTTTTTATCCACAATCGCAATATTGTCCTAAACGATTTTTAGGTACGATGAATATGAAGTTGTTATAGATAACAACCCTTTCAAAGCTTTTGTCCCTATTTATTCCTCTTCTGCCAGCTCTGGCGGAGGTATAAATGGCTCGTTCAACACTTGTTGAGTTCAATATTCGTGAATATGTTCAATCTAAGTGATACGACAAGATTGGCAAGCCACCATTTGTACTTTACAACGTGCTTTAGCCAGCAGGGTAGTAGCATCGTTGACAAAGCAGTCCATATCTGCGTCTCAACAGCATTGCGCGATGTTCCAATGAAACTCTTTATTTTCAACAACTGCTTGATGTTTCTGAAAAATATCTCAATCATCCATCTTGCCTTGTAGAGTTACGCGATTGTGGGAGCAGACAACTTGAAGTTGTTAGTGAGCAACTGTACCACATAGCCATGTTCGTCATTCCAGATAGCTATGCGTCTGAGCGGTTTGGTGTATTTTTTCTTTGTCTGTTCACCTGTCGGCTCAATAATCTCGTCGATGAGCACATTTTGCGCCCTCGTTTCGGGCAATAAACGTTCTTCTATTTGTGAGTGCAGGTTGTCCCTGTGTCTGACAACAAAAAACACATTCCTGTTGTCTCAATTGTCAAGAAGGGAGAAATCGCAATAGCCACGATCTGCAATGACTACAGAATGAGGTGAAACGGGGATATCCAAAGCACCCCTATTGCCACCGCATTTGCCATCGGTAATGTTTACGAATACAGGAAGAAGACTGTCCCTTTCTTTGTTGTGTAATGTGCCATTCGTAGAGCGACATATCAGCGTGATGGTAGATGAACCCAGCCATTTGGTTGGCATCTTGAAACGGAATTTGGTGCGTTGCCATATCGCCTGCTGTCCAAAATGAGTAAGCAGTGTATAGTCGTCGGAACACGGTACTGTTCCTTTTTGCATTCTGATAAGCTACTGTTGCCATTGGCTGAATTCAGCCCATTGGAGATATCACACACAGAGTCGCATCCAGAGAACTGGCAGAACATTTTAGTGGGAGCGCGACAGATTTAGAGGTGGTCCAGTATGCGCAAAGAAAATGAAAGATTTTGAGATTCCAAAATTTAGGATGAAGAATATCAAACTAAACAACCATTCAGTTAATGCAAATTAGGTTGTCGGATTCTGAGTAATTATTAAAGGACCTGCAGAATTTTAAAATCTGAAAGCCTCTAACATTTGACTGAGAAAGGTTAAGTGCTTGGAAATTAAAAGTTTTTGAAATGTGGTAGGGGAGAATCTGTGGAGCCAAAACTGAGAGGGAATAGGATAGGGGATAATTTGAGGCGATTTGATGTGTTGTTGCATCCTGATGATTTCATTTCTTAAATTAAAATTTGAAAAAACATAGCAGCGATATTCAAAAGCCAATTGGGAGCAGATGGATAATGTGCGTGATTTGGGAAGATGAAATGGATATACAATAGAGTGGAAACAAATTTTAGCTATTATCATAATATGTTATAAATCAGAATATGTATAGAGTAAAACCAAAAGTAAATATTTAGCATACGGAAAGATTGTCATCAGATAATTGTTGCCAAGAATAGCAATGCGTAATAATTTGGTTTGCAATAAATAAATAATATAAATATGAAGTGTTTGTTTATGTCGCGCTGATTATGCTGTTGCGTCGATTTGTATATTGGAACAGTTAAATTTATGATTCTGAATTTAAGAAGCTAAATCCCTAATTTGGATTTTAAAACAGTTTTTTCTACCTTTGTATTTAGAAAATTGAACAATAATGAACGAATCAGACAACATAATAGACCGGATAAATTCATTTATAGAAGAACGCAATTTGACTCGATCTCAATTTGCGGATGCCTGTGGCATACCACGTCCTACAATTTCACAAATGTTGAGTGGAAAAAACAAAAAAATTGGTGACGATGTGATTTCTGTTATTCATAAAACATATCCGGAAATTCCAATGATGTGGCTATTGTTTGGCGAAGGCGAAAAACCTAAGTTTTGCGCGTCTGATCAAGCGTGTGAGAATCTATTATTCCCGCATGACAGTCCAAATCCTGTGGAAAATGAGATTCTCAAGGGTGTAGAGTCAAGGTCAATTGCTCAGAATATGCCTATTGTCAACCAGTTGCCGCAAGAAAAGAAGATTTCAAAGATTGTCGTGTTTTTTACAGATAACAGTTTTGAGGAGTATTATCTGAAAAAATAGCTTAAAACGTCTCTGTTTTTATCCTTCACGCATGGCTGTGTTTTGAAGGCGGAATCTCTTAGATTGGTATTTGCTTTAACGCTTCCATTTGTAAATCTTGCCATGGGCGATATGGTTCGGATGAGGTTCAATGCCCTCCAATGCTTATTTGGCATAAGCCGAGAGGCAACTTATGCCGCTGAGTTTGTATTCAAGTTTTTTTACGAGGCAGATATAGCCGCTCCAGTTTGGTGTGTTATAAAACCGTTGTGTTTAGGAGTCGCAATGGCTACATGCTGGTATGTTGAATAAGTCTCATTTGTTCTAAAAAAGGTATATTTTCCCGGCTTTTCGTTTTTCCCATAATTTGTATTATGATAAATAGTATGCGGCTGATAAATAGCATACGTCTTGCCGATACCGTCCACTTCGGTCACATAAGTATCCCAGCCGTAAGCTTGCGCACCTTCTCCCTCGCCCATATGCGAGTGGTCAAAAGCATCGAAGTCCGCTCCGCTGCCGTGGTATACACGATGCTCACGGACTGAACTGCTGTTAACCTCCTCGCGCTCGGCCAAGCCTGTCGTGTCTTTGAACTCTTCACCAGCCAATGCGTCATTTTGAGTAGGAATATTCTATGATATGGGCGTTGCCGTCATTGTGCAAGCCTTTGTTTTTGTGGCTTGAAATAACAATGCTTATTCCCTCGCTCTCATTATTCTCATAATTTGTTGCTAGTGTTCCAAGATTGTTCCGTCAGCACTTGAAATGACAGTGGCATTATTAGTGGCTTCGGCTGCTATCATCGCGGTTTCAAGTGCTGATTTTTGTTTGCCGCTTAACCGCCCTCTTCCGTTCAGTCTGTCTATGACTCTCTGCATCTCTTCCGAATCAGTCACCACGTCAAGTCCACCTTTGCGCATACGCTCCACAAGGTTGTCCCTCAGTTCCCGCTCCTCCGCTTCATTCTCAGCCTCTCTCGCACTTCTGTTCACACCTTCGCCCTCCTTCAACGCACTCTCAAACTCTGCGAGAAGTCTGTCGGCGGCCTTCATCCTGCGCACACCTTCCTTGTCGCCTCTGTTCTTTAAATACTTGACCATCCTCGCCACTGTGTCACGCAGACGGGCAAGGATGCCTTTCTCTCCTCTCAGCGACTCGGCAAGACGCTTCAACGCTTCCTTGTCGTTCAACGCCTCTCCAACGATGTCGCACGTCACCTCCTCGGCAAGTTTCCCCTCGGCATAAGCATTCAACTTGCGCTTCTTCTCGATGCGTTCATTCCATTCCTTCTCGCCGACGACCTCCATAGCCGCCTTCTGCAAAGCCTTGAACTTGCCACCGTTCATCCGCTTCACTCCGTGCGCCACCTCGTGCCCCAGCACCTGCACCAACGGGTTCTCGGCATCCTTTGCGATACGGATCACTTTCTTGTCCGCGTCTATCGTTCCGTTCTCCTCCATCGCGTCCACCCATTCCACACGATAGCCCAACGCACCTGCAACCTCCTCGGCGTCCTTGCGCTCCGCCTCGGTCAGCGGTTTTTGCTTTGGCTTCTCAGCCTCAGCCTTGCGTTTCTTCACCTCCTTGTCGGCAATCTCCTTAGCCTTGTCAAAAACGCTCTGCTTCTCTTGCTTCTTCTCTGTCTTTTTACTACCTTTGTCGGTGGAATCCTCGTTTGATGGTAAAGTCACTCCATCAGCCTTTTGGTTTGCGGAAGGAGTTGTTAAGGTTTCGCTTGACGATGGATTCCTTTTTTCGTGTTTAGGCTTGCTTTTATCAAACGCTGTAACAATCCAGTTCTTGTTTTCAACGACATTCCCTTTTGAATCACGAATCGTCTTTTTTATGCTAACCCTATATCCATTATATTCGATGTTGATTTTGTCTTTGTTTTCTCGAACAATCAAACCATTACGTATAACATCCTCAATGACTTTTTGTATCTCATCCACATTTTTGAAGTCATTTTGTTCAATGATGTGTCGACGAATAATATGCGCCAATCCCCCTCCGTGGTCACCCCACACCAAATCAATGTCACCAACATCTTTTCTGTGGAACACACCGAGCAAGTCGCCGCCTTTATGCTTCATCAAGAAATCAAAGGCTTCCTTCACCTTCCCTTTAAATTGGTTGTAGATGTTTCCAAACACACCACTCCCTACGGGCTTTGGTTCTTCATCGTCCATTCGCTTCTCCGCTTCCTCCTTGGCGGCTTCCTCTCTGCGTGACTTCTCGCCTACGATGGCTTTCCAAGCGTCAACCTCTCTCTGTGCCTCCGCTACCGCCTTCTCGTTTTCCTTGATTGACCGCAACAATTCTTCCGGTGTCTCGCCTTTCTCCTTCAGTGCCTTTGCCGCCTTTCAGCGCCTCGAAAAAATACCAATGCGAAAGGGTCGACCTAACACTTTGTCAGATCGACCCTTTCGAAAGTCTTCGGTTAAGGCTTATTGCTATACGTAGCCTTTGATAATGCCTCGCTTCGAGTTGCGCACAAACAAGATGATTTCGTCACGCTCTTTCGTGGCAGGGAGTTCTGCCTCGATATGCTCCACGGCATCGCTATTGTTGTATCCAGAAAGATATAGATAACGATATATGTCCTGGATGTCACGAATCTGTTCATTTGTGAAACCGCGTCTACGCAAGCCTATTGAGTTCACGCCAGCATACGATATCGGCTCACGGGCAGCTTTTACATATGGGGGAATGTCTTTGTTGACCAAAGCCCCGCCTTGTATCATCACATGAGAACCTATATGGCAAAATTGATGAATCAATGTTCCTCCTCCAACTACCGCAAAATTGTCGATTTGTACCTCTCCAGCAATCTGCGAAGCGTTTGCAATAATGATATTGTCCCCAATCACGCAGTCATGGGCGATGTGAGAATAAGCCATAATAAGGCAATTGCTGCCAACAACAGTCTTGCCCTTCGACGCGGTGCCCCTGTTTATGGTCACGCATTCACGAATGGTTGTGTTGTCGCCAACGATAGCCAACGTGTTTTCTCCCATAAATTTAAGATCTTGAGGAATCGCACCAATAACAGCGCCAGGGAAAATCGTACAGTTCTTACCAATTCTTGCACCTTCCATAATTGTAACGTTGCTGGCAATGCGAGTTCCCGCTCCGATTTCCACGTTTCTGTCAATTGTCACAAACGGGTCAATGACCACGCTTGGGTCGATTTTTGCATCTGGATGTATATATGCTAATGGTTGCTTCATATTATTTATTTTTGATTATTTGCGCCATGAACTCAGCCTCGGAAACGATTTTGTCGCCAACAAATGCGTAACCCTTCATGTTGGCACAACCCCTTCTCATTTCAGTCAAGAATGACACGTGGAAAATCAAAGTGTCGCCAGGAACAACTTTCTGACGGAATTTTACGTTGTCGATCTTCATAAAATAAGTAGAATAGCTTTCAGGGTTGTCGACAGAGCCCAAAACAAGCAATCCGGCAGTTTGAGCCATGGCTTCAACTTGAAGCACACCAGGCATCACTGGCTCTGTAGGGAAGTGGCCTTGGAAGAATGGTTCGTTGCCCGACACGTTCTTTACTCCAACAATATATTTGTCGGATTTGTCTATAATCTTGTCAACCAGCAAGAACGGATATCTGTGTGGAAGCAACTCTCTGATGCGGTTCACGTCCATAATCGGGGTCTCGTTTGGATTGTAGACCGGAGCCTGAACTTCCTGACGCTTTAATTCGCGTCTCACCTTTTTCGCAAATGTAGTGTTGATTGTATGACCTGGGCAAGTGGCGATAATACGGCCCTGCACACGTCTGCCAATCAAAGCCACGTCGCCAACCACATCAAGAAGTTTGTGGCGTGCCGGCTCGTTTTTAAACACCAGCTCGTCGCTGTTGATGAATCCGAACTCTGACACTTTCTTTCTTGGCACGTTCATCATATCGGCGATTCTGTCAAGCTCCGACTGCGCCACCGGAGTGTCGTAAATAACGATGGCATTGTCCAGGTCGCCGCCTTTTATCAAGTCGTGTTTGACCAACTCTTCAATTTCTCTTACGAAAACGAATGTACGGCTTGCAGCAATCTGTGTTTTGAAATCATCCAAAGAGTCAAGAGTGGCGAACTGATTGGAGAGTACAACCGAGTTGAACTCAATCATTACATCCACGCAGAAATCGCTGTCGGGAATAACACAAATTGAGGCTTCGGTCTCGCTGTCCTTAACCGTTGTGCGGTTTCTTACAACGTACACCGCTGCGTCTTCCGTCTGCTCAACAACTCCGACTTCCTCAATCTTGTCCATAAATATTTTTGCACTGCCGTCAAGGATTGGCACTTCAGGGCCATTCAGCTCCACTAGGCAGTTGTCGACATTGGAAGCATACAACGCAGCCATGGCGTGCTCAATAGTGGAGATTTTCAAGTCGCCAGAAGCAATAACCGTACCGCGGCATGTCTCCACGACATTCTCAGCCACAGCTTCGATAGGCGCTGCGCCTTCAACATCAATGCGAAGGAATTTCCGCCCAAAATTGTCTGGAGCAGGCTTGAATGTCGCTTCAATTTCCCTGCCCGTATGCAAGCCCTTACCTTTTATGGTAAAAGCAGATTTCAACGTACATTGTTTCATATTATCTTTTTTATTTGTTGTCTTTTTTGTTTAAGTCTTTTTTTATAGTGTTCAAGTCGGCGATTATGTCGCCCAACCGGCGACGATATGCAGCTTCGCGCATAAAATCTCTTGCGTCAACCGCAGGATACCCCAGCAGCACCTTGTCGTCGCCTGTTCTTGTATGGATACCAGACTGTGCCCCAATTTGGTTCCGGTCGCCGATTGTGATGTGACCGGCGATGCCAACTTGGCCTCCAATCATATTTTGTTTGCCAATCTTAGCCGAACCCGCGATGCCTGTCTGCGCGGCAATAACTGTGTTGTCGCCGATTTCAACATTATGCGCAACTTGTATAAGATTGTCCAACTTCACGCCTTTATGGATTTTTGTCGAGCCCATCGTAGCCCTGTCGACAGTGGTGTTGGCGCCTATTTCTACATTGTCTTCAATTACCACATTGCCGATCTGGGCAATCTTCAGATAACTGCCGTCCTTTTCAGGGGCAAATCCAAAGCCGTCGCTTCCCACAACAACTCCCGAATGGAGAATGCAATTCTCGCCGACAACGCACCCCTGGTATATTTTAACACCTGCGTAAAGAGTCGTGTTGTTTCCAATAACAACACCGTCGCCAATATAGCACTGAGGGTATATTTTTACGTTCTCTCCTATTTTGGCATTCTTGCCGATATAAGAGAATGCACCAAGATAAATTGATTTTGGCAAATCAACGCCATCCGAAACATATACGGGCTGCTCCACTCCGGATTTCACAGGAGCCGATGCTTGCACCAAATTGAGCAACTCCGCCAAAGTGGCATACGGGTCGTCCACCTTTATCAGTGTCGCTTTTATAGGCTGCTCAGGTACAAAATCTTTGCGCACCAACAAAACAGATGCCTTTGTCGTATATACAAAATGCGTGTATTTAGGATTGGCCAAGAATGACAAAGAACCCTCTTGAGCCTCCTCGATTTTAGAATAAGAGGATATCTTCACAGAGCCGTCGCCCTCGATTTCACCTCTTATAATAGTCGCTAATTGCGTTGCTGTTATTTCCATTTAATAGATTTTTCGCTTTACAAATGTGCAAATTTAGTTATTTTTTTAGAATCCCGTCAAAACTTCATGCGGAAATCAGTGACATGTAGCTCAAAATCCATCAAAACGACCATTTATTGTTAAATTTTCATTTTTTTATTGCATCTTCACAAAAAGTGTTTGCGTAAACAGCGAAAAATTCATACCTTTGTGCCGCAAATTTTAAAAACTAATCAATTAATTATGAACAAGTACGAAACCGTTTTCATTTTAACTCCCGTTTTGTCTGATGCTCAGATGAAGGAAGCGGTAGAAAAATTCACTGCTGTTCTCACTAAAAATGGTGCAGAAATAGTAAATGAAGAGAACTGGGGCCTCCGCAAGTTGGCATACCCTATTCAGAAAAAAAGCACAGGCTTCTATTGCCTTGTTGAGTTCAATGCAGAACCGCAGGTTGTGAAGAAACTTGAGACAGCTTATCGTCGCGACGAGAAAGTTATCCGTTTCTTGACATTCCGTCTTGACAAGTATGCTGCAGAATACGCTGAAAAACGCAGAAGTCTTCGCGCAGCTAAGTCTAACAACAACGAAACAAAGGAGGATTAATCATGGCACAACCACAATCAGAAATCAGATACTTGACTCCGCTTTCAGTAGATGTCAAAAAGAAAAAATATTGCCGTTTCAAAAAGAGTGGCATTAAGTATATCGACTACAAAGATCCTGAATTCCTCAAGAAATTCTTGAACGAGCAAGGCAAAATCCTTCCTCGTCGCATCACGGGAACTTCACTCAAATTCCAGAGAAGAGTGGCACAGGCCGTAAAACGCGCCCGTCATCTTGCACTTCTTCCTTACGTGACTGACTTGATGAAATAACATTAAAAGAAGGATTACAATTATGAAGATCATATTAAAAGAAGATATCGCAAATCTTGGCTACAAGGACGATGTTGTAGAAGTTAAGAGCGGTTACGGTCGAAACTACCTTATCCCAATGTGCAAAGCTGTTATCGCTACCGAATCGGCGCTTAAAGTTTTGGCAGAAAACCAGAAGCAAAGAGCCCACAAGCTGGCTAAAATCAAAGCCGACGCTGAGGCATTGGCAGAGTCTTTGAAGGACGTTGCTTTGACTATCGGAGCAAAGACAAGCTCTACCGGCACAATCTTTGGTTCAGTAAACAATATTCAAATTGCAGAGGCTCTCGAGAAGTTGGGTTTCAGCGTAGACCGCAAACTTATCGTTCTCAAAGAGGCTGTGAAGGAAGTTGGTAGCTACAAGGCTCTCTTGAAACTCCACAAAGAAGTTTCTGTAGAAATTCCTTTCGAGGTGGTTTCTGAATAAGACACAACTTACATCAAAATAAAAATAAGCGCACGCTCAATTACGTGTGCTTATTTTTTTATAAAGTTTGGAAGTTAGAGGAAATATAGTTATTTTTGGGAAACGTATAAAACTATTGAAACTATGACTGATATTTCATCAATGATTCAGGAACTACTGGTCAGGTTTGGGAGTATAGACATTGCCGAGAGCGAGTTTAAACGTCTGATTTTAGAGGACGAGGCGCTTAAGGCTTATTTTAAGGAATGGTGTGACGATATGGGCTACCGCGAACGCACAGCGTTTGTTGACTATTGTCACGAATACTTGGACAATCACGAATCTGCATTTGATTCCCTTACAGAATATGACGAATAACAACGAACGCGCAATCCTTCCCGCCGAATGGGCAGAACAAGACGCCATAATGCTTGCGTGGCCACATGCCGGAACAGATTGGTCATATATGCTGGAAGAAGTTGTCTCTTGCTACAAAGAGATAGTCAACGCCATTGCTGACCAAGGCGAAAGGGTCATCGTCATAGCAGACCCTGACGACAGCAGCGACATATCATTCAGCAACGAGTTGATATCCGTGGTCAAATGTCCGACAAATGATACTTGGGCACGCGACACCTGTTCCATAACCACGCTTCGCGGAAACCGCCCCGTGGTCAACGATTTCAAGTTCAACGGTTGGGGTCTGAAATTTGCCGCCGACAAAGACAATCTTATAACATCCCGTCTTTTCGATTCCGGAATGTTTAAGGGGGAATATTCAAACAGCTTGAATTTTGTCCTTGAGGGAGGCTCCATCGAGAGCGACGGCAGAGGAACGCTGCTCACCACAAGCGAATGCCTTCTTTCCAAGAATAGAAACGGTCAATCATCCAAAGAGGAAATACAAGCGTACTTGGAAAAGGTATTCGGCATAAGCAGAGTGTTGTGGCTTGACCATGGCTACCTTAGTGGCGACGACACCGACAGCCACATAGACACCTTGGCGCGATTGGCGCCAAACGACACCATTCTGTATGTTTCAACCGAAGATGAACGTGACGAGCATTTTGCAGAGTTGAAAGCCATGGAATGTCAGCTCCAAAGTTTCACAACCGCAGACGGAGCAAAGTATAAGTTGCTCCCATTGCCGTTACCCGCCCCTATCTTTGCCGACGGGGAGCGGCTGCCAGCAACATATGCCAATTTCCTTATTGGAAATGGATTCGTTCTTGTTCCTATTTACGGCCAGGAAAGCAACGACAGCGAAGCCATGAGCATAATATCCTCTGCATTTCCAGACAGAAAGGTTCTCGGCGTTGACTGCCGAGCATTGATAAAACAGCACGGATCGCTCCATTGCGTTACCATGCAGTTCCCTAAAAATTCATTGAATATATGAGCAGAATCATCAAATTAGGATACATTCAGCAAGCCAACAGCGCCTGCATAAGCAAGAATAGAGAAAAACTTGTCGCAAAAATAAAACGCTTGGCAAACGACGGCGCGCAACTTGTGGTGCTGCAAGAATTGCACGACAGCTTGTATTTCTGCCAAACGGAGAGCGTCGACAATTTTGACTTGGCGATAGACATTAACGGCGAAGAAACAGGCGTTTATTCCAACGTGGCAAAAAAATGCGGCATAGTGCTTGTGACATCGCTGTTTGAGCGCAGAGCGCCGGGGTTATATCACAACACCGCCGTTGTTTTTGAAAAAGACGGATCCGTTGCCGGGAAATATCGCAAGATGCATATTCCTGACGATCCGGCATATTATGAGAAATTCTACTTTACGCCCGGGGATATAGGTTTTGAACCAATCCAGACATCTGTCGGAAAACTTGGTGTATTGGTTTGTTGGGACCAGTGGTATCCGGAAGCGGCTCGATTGATGGCATTGAAAGGCGCAGAATTATTGATATACCCCACCGCCATCGGATGGGAAAGCTCAGACGATGAAGCGGAAAAAATGCGTCAGCGACAAGCGTGGATGCTGTCTATGAGGGGGCATGCCGTAGCCAACGGGCTGCCTGTTGTCGCAGTAAACAGAGTTGGACACGAACCCGACCCGTCGAATGCAACCAACGGAATCCAATTTTGGGGCACAAGCTTTGTAGCGGGACCTCAAGGCGAGCTGATTGATGAAGCCGCTACCGACAGCGAGGCGGAGAAAATTGTTGCAATAGATTTGACAAGAAGCGAACAGGTGAGACGCTGGTGGCCGTTTCTGCGTGATCGACGCATCGACGCTTATCAAAACATCCTAAAGCGTTTTGATGACTGACAGATAGCTATTCGGAGACAGGGCTGTTTTCACGGCCTCGTTTCCAAATGCCGTCCAGTGCGTCAGCCAACGATTGCAGTTCGGTTTTTATTTCCTCAAGACGTTCCGCCACCTCTTGTCTTTTTGACACATTTTTGCGATTGTGCAGAATCTGTTCTTGGGCGGCGGCAAGCTTCATGCCGCGCACCTTTGCAAGATAATGCACCATCTTGATTTTTTCAATATCGTCGGTCGTATACAGCCTATCATTGCCTCTCGACCGTCGAGGTGACAATACCGTAAACTGCCGTTCCCAGAAGTGCAATGTCGAGATGGGGATGTCAAGCATTTCCGAAACTTCTTTGATTTTATAATATTTTTTCTCAGTGCTACGCATTAGGGTGGATTCTTCTTTTACAAAAGTAATAAAATGATTACTTTTGCAAGATAAAATGAGAGTTAATTCTCGTTCAAAAAACTTGATTTCAAACGAAAGTTTATATTACGATATGTATTCAGCAAAAGAAATTAGAGAATCTTTTAAAGATTTCTTCCACAGCAAAGGCCATCAGATTGTGCCTTCTGCACCGATGGTCATCAAAGACGATCCGACATTGATGTTTACAAATGCCGGAATGAACCAGTTCAAGGACATCATATTGGGCAACGTCCCGCCGAAATACAAACGAGCCACAGACTCTCAAAAATGCTTGCGCGTAAGCGGTAAACATAACGACTTGGAAGAAGTGGGACTTGACACATATCACCACACGATGTTTGAGATGCTTGGCAATTGGTCGTTTGGTGACTATTTCAAAGAAGGAGCCATTGATTATGCGTGGGAATATCTTGTGGACGTATTGCATCTCAATCCGGACGATTTATATGTGACTGTGTTTGAGGGAGCTCCAGAAGAAGGCCTTTCACGCGACGATGAAGCTGCCGGATATTGGCTGAAGCATGTATCCGCCGACCACATCATTAACGGCAATAAACACGACAACTTTTGGGAAATGGGTGAAACCGGTCCTTGCGGTCCATGCTCCGAGATTCATCTTGACTCGCGCACACCTGAGGAGAAAGCCAAAACGCCTGGCCGCGAATTGGTCAATAAAGACGACCCCCAGGTTATTGAAATCTGGAACATCGTATTTATGCAATACAACCGCAAGGCAGACGGCAGCCTCGAACCGCTTCCTATGCATGTCATCGATACAGGAATGGGATTCGAGCGTCTTGTGCGCGCATTACAGGGAAAACACTCAAATTACGACACAGACGTTTTCCAACCGTTGATTCAGAAAATCTCACAATTGTCAGGAAAAAGTTATGGCAAAGACGAGAAGGTTGACGTAGCAATGCGCGTAATCGCCGACCATGTCCGTACAATCGCCTTCTCTATTGCCGAAGCTCAACTTCCATCTAACGCCAAGGCAGGTTATGTGATTCGACGCATCCTGCGCCGTGCTGTTCGGTATGCATACACATTCCTTGACCAGCGTCAAGCATTCATATACCGTCTTGTGGACACACTGATAGAGTCTATGGGCGATGCCTACCCAGAGCTCAAGCAACAACCTGATTTGATAAAGACGGTAATTAAAGAGGAAGAAGACACATTCCTCCGCACATTGGAGACAGGAATCAAACTTCTCGACAAGGTTGTCAACGAGGCCAAGGCAGATGGCAGAAAAGAAGTGAGCGGAACGGAAGCGTTTGTGCTGTATGACACTTATGGATTCCCTCTTGATCTTACAGAACTCATTCTGAAAGAGCATGGTTTCACCGTCAACCACAAAGAGTTTGACGAAGAAATGGCGAAGCAAAAGCAACGTGCGCGCAATGCTGCCGCAATAGAGGCTTCCGACTGGGTTGAACTCAATGCCGGGGAATCGGAGTTTGTCGGATATGACAAGTTTGAATGTGAGACATCCATTCTCCGATACCGCAAGGTAAAACAGAAAAACAAAGAGTTCTATCAGATTGTGCTGAAAGAGACACCGTTCTACGCAGAAATGGGTGGACAGGTCGGCGATACTGGTTGGCTGATTTCAGGCGATGAGAAGATCGAAGTATTCGATACAAAACGCGAAAACAACCTGCCTATTCATTTGACAACAAAGATGCCGTCAAATCCTCAGGCTGCAATAATCGCAAAAATAGACACCGACAAACGCTTGGCTACGTCATGCAACCACACGGCGACTCACCTGTTGCACGAAGCGCTGAGAGAAGTGCTCGGCACACACGTGGAGCAAAAAGGCTCATATGTATCGCCTACAGAACTCCGCTTTGACTTCTCGCACTTCCAGAAGATGACAGAAGAGGAAATAGAGGCAGTTGAGCGACTTGCAAACAAGAAAGTACGTAACGCCATCGCTCTTGACGAGCATCGCAATGTCCCTATTGCGGAAGCTAAAGCGATGGGTGCCATGGCATTGTTCGGAGAGAAATATGGGGAAGAAGTCCGCGTTATCAAATACGGCGACTCTGTTGAGCTCTGCGGAGGTACGCACGTGCCAAATACTGGCAACATTGGAATTATAAAGATTGTTTCAGAAGGAAGTATCGCCGCCGGCATACGACGCATTGAGGCAATAACTGGCGAAAATGTGGAAAACGCAATCCACGAGTTGCAGAACACGATAAAATATGTTGGCTCACTGCTCAACTCTTCGGATATAAAGAAGGCTGTCAAGAAAACAATCTCTGAAAATGCCGAATTGCGGAAAGATGCTGAAGACATGGCAATCGAACGCATCAAGAACCTTAGTTCTCAACTTCTTGGGAAGAAAGAAACACTGCCAAACGGCATTCAATTGACATCATTGGGCGGTATGCGCATTCCAGACATTGTCAAAGGAGTGGCATTTGCCATACGTGAGGCCTCCCCTACAAAAACAGCATTTATAGCAGCAACCGTAAGTCCGGAGAAGAAACCTATGCTTACCGTAATGCTTACAGACGACCTTGTGAAAGAAGGACTTAACGCTGCGTCAATTGTACGTGAGGCAGCAAAGGCAATCAAAGGTGGTGGCGGTGGCCAACCTGGATTCGCACAAGCAGGCGGTAAAAATGCTGATGGGTTGCACGACGCTTTCAATGCTCTGATTGCAGCGGTCAAGGAATAGAAAACATCTCTCTCAACACTACAGTCATCGGATACATCAATAGCATTGCGTGTCCGATGACTTTTTCTATAACTTTTTTGCTGTAACTAAATTTATTTTGGAGGATAAGCCGCAATTATGTGATAAATTTTTATTATCTTTGCACGTAAAATCCGATTTTAAATAACAACATCTGAATGAGACAATTAAAGATTTCAAAATCAATCACCAATCGTGAAAGCGCATCGCTTGATAAGTATCTTCAAGAAATTGGACGAGAAGACCTTATCTCTGTAGAAGAAGAAGTTGAGTTGGCTCAACGTATTCGAAACGGCGATCAGCGGGCATTGGATAAATTGACGCGCGCAAATCTTAGATTTGTTGTTTCTGTAGCAAAACAGTATCAGAACCAGGGATTGAGTCTGCCAGACTTGATCAACGAGGGTAATTTGGGCTTGATTAAAGCCGCTCAGAAATTCGATGAAACACGCGGTTTCAAATTTATCTCATATGCAGTTTGGTGGATTCGCCAATCGATTTTGCAGGCATTGGCAGAGCAATCAAGAATTGTCCGACTACCTTTGAATCAAGTTGGTTCGCTAAACAAAATTAGCAAAGAGCTTTCTAAATTCGAACAAGAAAACCAGCGTCGTCCTTCAGCAGAGGAACTTGCCAACCGACTCGACATTCCGGTAGAGAAAATCTCAAGTACAATCAGTGTTTCCGGTCGTTCCATCTCTGTAGACGCACCATTTGCCGAAGGAGAGGACAACTGTATGCTTGATGTGTTGACCAACGACGACTCCCCCATGGCAGACTCTTCGCTCAATCAAGAGTCGCTGTCGAAGGAGGTTGACCGAGCATTGAACCAATTGCATGACCGCGAACGCGAAATCTTAAAAATGTTTTTTGGCATAGGTTGTCAGGAAATGACTTTGGAAGAGATTGGTGACAAATTCGATTTGACACGAGAGCGTGTGCGCCAAATTAAAGAGAAAGCAATCCGTAAATTGAAAGGACAAAAGAGCAGACTCTTAAAATCGTATTTATAGTTAAGAACAATTATAAAATGCAACGAATCCCGGCTATTTCAGTCGGGATTCGTTGCATTTTATAACTAAAAAACATTTGTCCCCGTGAACCATCTTGGCCGAATCGTTGTTTCTTGAACAAAACTTATCCGTGAATAACAACAAGAAGCTAATAGATTAATTTGTATGAGACAGTTAAAGATTTCAAAATCAATCACCAATCGCAACAGTCAATCACTCGAAAAGTATTTACAGGAAATTGGCAAAGAGGACCTCGTTTCAACAGATGAGGAAGTTGAGTTGGCTCAGCGAATCAGACAAGGCGACCAAAAGGCATTGGATAAATTGACGCGCGCAAATCTTAGATTTGTCGTTTCTGTAGCAAAGCAGTATCAGAACCAAGGATTGAGCCTGCCAGATCTGATTGACGAGGGTAATTTAGGCTTGATAAAAGCAGCTAGAAAGTTTGATGAGACCAGAGGTTTCAAATTCATCTCATACGCAGTTTGGTGGATTCGCCAATCGATTTTGCAGGCATTGGCGGACCAGTCGCGAGAAATCAGACTGCCGTTGAATCAAGTAGGTTTAAACAATAGAATAAGCAAGGAAATCTCCAAATTTGAGCAGGAAAATCAACGCCGCCCGTCAGCGGAAGAACTTGCGCAGCGCCTTGATATGCCATTGGAAAAGGTGGCAAGTGCCCTAAAAGCCTTCTACCGCACTGTGTCGGTCGACGAGCCTGTCGCTGACGGAGATGACAAATGTATGGCCGACACGCTTGCCAACGATGACGTGCCAAGCACTGACGCCACGCTGACGCAAGAATCATTGTCGAAGGAAGTTGACCGAGCATTGAATCAATTGCAAGGTAAAGAGCGGGAGATTTTAAGGCTGTGTTTCGGCATTGGCTGCAGAGAGATGACATTGGAGGAGATTGGTGACAAGTTCAATTTGACGCGGGAACGAGTGCGCCAAATCAAAGAGAAGGCAATCCGCAAATTGAAAGGGGAAAAAAGCGCATTGCTAAAGTCATATCTATAAGACGTTGTCACCATTTTGCACAAAAATGGTGACAACGTCTAAAGAAAATCGAGTGGGAGGAGTTTACCGCCTACTCGATTTTAATTTATAAAAATCAAAAACGATCAATTCCGTCCAGTCCGCGTAATCTTGTTTTTAATGTTTTCGTTAAATACCGATTCCTTCATTAATGATTCAACGGAGATGTGCATTCTGTAGCGCCAATAGTGCTTCGCAATCGCAGGAACATTGATTTGTTCATCGTTTGGATTCTCTTTGCGCAATTTTCCGTCAATCGACATCCAGTCCTGCCAAGGAAGTACCGTCAACATTGATGGCGACTCAAGATGCTGGCTCACAATAATGTCGCAAAGCCATGGCTCTGCATAAAATGGCGCGTCCCCCTCCTGGTGCAACATAGTGTTGTAGAACCGTTGGGTTTTGTCGTGGTTTTCCTCCCACCATTGTCTGATTCCACCCATATCATGGGTCGATGTAGTGCATACCGACAAATATGGATATTGATATGGATTGCCAAACTCGTCTTCTGGATTTTTGGGCATTCTTTGTATTTCCAGCGACAGAATCTGAAGTTGCTTCATCACCGCCGGCACACAGTCTGGAATCATTCCCAAATCCTCACCGCACACAAGCATATCTGTTGAGTTTACCAAAGCCGGAAGTTTCCACATAGCCTTTCCATACCAGAAATCATTGTGACGATGGTAATAGAAGTCGTTATACATTCTGTTGAAGCACCACTTCTCATAATCATTCAGCGACCTATAGATGTAGGTGAATTGTGCTGAGATTCGAGGATGGTATTTGCCATGTTCTTCTGGGTCCTCGATGAAAAGCACTTCATCAAGCAAGCCGCACAGGGCGTTTTCCAATTTATTGTTCTTGTCGTTTTTCTCATACGACGCAAACAACTCCGCAACTTTCTGTTGCGTATCAACTTCAGGTTTCAGTTTGTAGCGTCCCCCTCCTATCGATTCCAGATATAGCGATTTTGCCTCTTCGGTATATTCTCCAAAGAAATCGGCAAGGAAGTAGTCCATAATATATGGTTTGCATTGGAGATCCGGATTTATCCAGAAGTCATAATTGTTGCGCATTTCATCTGGTGTATATGGTAACGCCGGGTTGAACACACCCAACAAGCCATGCACCGCCGACATGGGGATTTGCCAGATTCGGAAGAAGCCAAGGATATGGTCTATTCGATACAGGTCGAAATATTCCGACATCTTGCGCATCCTGTTTTTCCACCATTTAAAGCCATCCTGACTCATACGCTCCCAATTATATGTCGGTAATCCCCAATTCTGACCAAGCACTGAGAACTCATCAGGCGGCGCTCCCGCTTGGCTGTTCAGATTAAACAAATCTGGGTCAACCCAAGCATCCGCACTTGCGCGGCTGATACCGATAGGTATGTCACCTTTCAACACAACACCGTGCTTGTGTGCATAATCACAACTATCTTTCAGTTGTTTGTCAAGGTTGTATTGGATGTAATATGTCAGGTTGATTTCATCAGCATTGTCTTTGCACAACTCGTCGACAAGACTTTCGTCGAATTTTGAATACTTATCCCATTTGGTAAAGTCGGCAGTTCCAAATTTGTCACGCAACAAGCAGAATGCTGCATAATTCTTCAGCCAATACTCATTTTTTGCAAAGAACGATTTAAAGTTCTCCGTCTTCAAGGTCTTGGCTCCTGATTCGGCAAAGATTTCTCTCACATATTCAAGTTTGCCCGCATTGACACGCTCATAGTCGACTTGCGGAAGCGCATTCAACTCTACTGCCAGATTATTGAAATATTCCTGACGCTGATTGTCCTTCAGCTTGCCCAATGCCGGAATGTTCAAATACATCGGATGCAGTGCATAAGTCGAATTAGCTTTATATGGATAGGAATCCACCCATGTGTGAGTCATTGTAGTGTCGTTGATTGGTAGAATCTGCAAGACACGCTGCCCTGTCGCCGCCAGCCAATCAACCATTTTCTTTATGCTGAGGAAGTCGCCGGCGCCGAAATCCTCGTCGGTGCGGATTGAGAACACCGGAATAGCTGTACCTGCGCCCTTCCATAGCGCAGCGGAATCGTTGAATCTCAAGCCTGCGACAACAATACATCCGTTTTTGTCTGGAGCCGATATGTCAAGCACCCGGTTATTGCACCCTTCCCACGATTCAGTGCCGGTGTGTCTGTTTCTCTTGAAAAATTTATACTCCACCTGTTCCTCTTTTTCAGGAAATTGGAAAGCAACCGACCATATCGGATAATTGCAATCGGTAAGCGCCAACGCGTTCTCCTGGTTCCAATTTCCAAGCACATCGCAATTGCCTGTCACAAACAAGTCCTCGTCAGGTCTTACCGACGGAGCAAAAATCTCCAACGTGACGCCACCACATTGATGAGGCAGCGCATCGTTTTTGTTTTCACGATGGAATATAGAATTGACAAACATCGACGAGTAGAAAGATTTGTCATAGGGCTGGTCATTCCAGGAATCCAAGATTTCATAGACCTTGATTTCTTTTCCAAACGTGAACAAGTGAGGCTTGCCCCACTCCTTGCGAACTGCGCCATTGTCGTTTCGGACAATATAACAATACTCAAACGATTTGACATTGCGCTTAATATCCACCTCTGTAGACCAAATGCCGTCCTCGTAGGTCATTTTCAACGCCTTGGACTCATTCCATTCGCCCAATTCCTTAACACTGCCCAAAAGATATAAGCTTTCCCCCCAGGCAGTGTTGTAGCCAATTCTAAATAACAATTTCATAGGTTAATATATTTACTTAATGAATATTCCATAGGTTAGTTTCTCTATCCGCATCTTGATGTGCCACACGAAGTGCAAATCAAACAGCCCTCTTGGTATATCAATGTTTCTTGTCCGCAATTAGGACATTTCTGACCTTTGGCTTTGGTGCCTTCCGGCAAATACTTCTTCAAAGCCCGCTCAACGCCCATTTTCCAGGTGTTGATAGATTCGCTGTTGAGCTCGAGTCCACCAACCAGCTTCATCACTTGGTCAATCGGCATGCCATAGCGCAACACGCCTGATATCAATTTGGCATAATTCCAATACTCAGGATTGAACTTGTCAGAGAGGCCCTCTATTGTCGTCTTGTATCCACGCTTATTGATGAACTGAAAATCGTAGCGCTTGTTGCCATTCTCGTCAATAGCCTTGATGATTTTTCCTTTGCTCACAGATTTCGGACAGAAGATGCCATCTTCATCATCTGCAAGACCAGTAAATATTTCATAAGGTCTTCCATCGATAAGTCCGACAAACGCAATCCATTTCTCTTTGTTGTTCTGGAACCTGACAACATCCGCCTCCAATTCAATCGGTCGTTTAAGCACATGGCGCTCCTCAAAACCTGTGTGGACAGGAGCCTCCACCTTCTTTTTTTCCTTCTGAGTCGACACAAGAACTCCTGAGCGTGAGCCATCACGATATACGGTGCATCCCTTGCATCCAGCCTTCCATGCCTCCATATACAGTTCGTTTATCAGATCTTCGGTCACATCCGACGGCAGGTTGATTGTAACACTTATTGAATGGTCAACCCATTTTTGGATTTCTCCCTGCATCTTGACCTTCTCATGCCAGTCAATGTCGTTTGCTGTGGCTTTGTTATACGGAGATTTTGCCACCAATTCATCCAACTCCTCTTGTGAGAACTTTTCTTTGCGTTTGATGCCATTCGTATCCATCCAGGATATAAACTTATGGTGATAAACTACATATTCTTCAAACGCATCACCAGTTTCGTCTACATAATCCACATGTACGCCCGGCTCATTCGGGTTAACCTTGCGACGGCGCTTATATACAGGCATAAAGACTGGCTCTATGCCGGATGTGGTTTGTGTCATCAAGCTTGTAGTTCCCGTCGGGGCGATTGTCAAGCATGCAATGTTGCGTCGCCCGTATTTTATCATCTCATCATACAAAGAAGGGTCGGCGTCCTTCAATCGGTTTATGTAAGGATTTGCCTCTTCCCTCTTGGCGTCGTACAAAGAGAATGCGCCACGCTCCTTTGCCATCTCGACCGAAGACCAGTAGGCCGCAAGTGCCAACGTCTTGTGTACAGACACAGAGAAAGCCGTAGCCTTTGGAGTTCCATAACGGAAGCCCATTGCGGCAAGCATATCTCCTTCCGCTGTTGTTCCAAGTCCAGTGCGTCGTCCCGCCAAAGTCTTGTTGCGGATTTTCTTCCACAGATTCAATTCTGTGGCTTTAACTTCTTCCGTTTCTGGATCGGACTCTATTTTGGCAATGATTTTATCAATTTTTTCCATTTCCAGATCGATAATGTCGTCCATCAGTCGCTGAGCACATCTGATGTGCTGTCGGAAAAGGTCAAAGTCAAATTCTGCTTCGGCTGTGAAAGGATTTTTTACGTATGAATACAGGTTTACAGCAATAAGCCGGCAGCTGTCATACGGGCACAACGGAATTTCGCCACAAGGATTTGTGGATATCGTTTTAAACCCTAAGTCAGCGTAACAATCAGGGATAGACTCTCGCGTTATCGTATCCCAGAAAAGCACACCTGGTTCAGCGCTCTTCCACGCATTATGCACAATCTTTCGCCAAAGGGCGTTTGCATTTATTTTTTTTGACACATATGGATGCTCGCTGTCAACCGGGAATTTCTGTTCATATTCCGCATCGGCTTCTGCCGCCCGCATGAACTCGTCGTCGACGCGTACCGACACATTGGCACCCGTAACTTTGCCTTCTGTCATTTTCGCATCGATGAATGCCTCGCTGTCGGGATGCTTTATTGAAACCGACAGCATCAACGCTCCGCGACGTCCATCTTGCGCAACTTCTCTTGTGGAATTTGAGTAGCGCTCCATAAACGGCACCAACCCCGTTGACGTAAGAGCGGAATTTTTCACAGGCGAACCCTTTGGGCGCACATGTGAGAGGTCGTGCCCCACGCCGCCTCTGCGCTTCATCAGCTGCACTTGCTCCTCGTCGATTTTGATGATGCCTCCATAAGAGTCCGGAGCACCGTCAAGACCGATTACGAAACAATTTGACAACGACCCTACTTGATAATTGTTTCCGATTCCTGCCATCGGGCTTCCTTGCGGCACAATGTATTTGAAATCTTTCATCAAGTTGAAAATGTCAGTTTCCGACAAAGGGTTCGTGTATTTGCTTTCAATACGTGCCAATTCCGATGCCAATCGGTGGTGCATATCGTCCGGCGTCTTTTCATAAATGTTTCCGTATGAGTCCTTCAAAGCGTATTTGTTGACCCAGACGCGAGCGGCGAGTTCATCGCCTTTAAAATAGTCACATGAGGCATTGAAAGCCTCGTCGTAAGAATATATGTTTATCTCCACAGCTTTGTTTGATTTAATAATAGTTACTGATGCTTCTCATTCATCAATGCAAAGATTGCAAAATTTCCAGTATTCTCAAAATATATTTCGACTATTTTGTCCTCATTGGCGTTTGTTCTATTTTGCGACATTCCGGATTTATTGACTACCTTTGCAATAAAAACAATAAATTATGAATATGGATTTCTTCTTTAATCGTAAAACCATAAGAAAATACAAATCAGAAGCCATTCCCAGCGACACCATTGAGCGCATGCTTGATGCTGCGGCTCAATCCCCGACAACTGGAGGAATGCAACTTTACAGTGTTGTCATAACAACTGACACCGACATAAAAGAAGAATTGGCAAAAAGCCATTTCAATCAGCCGGCGGCAACCGGAGCACCAATGCTATTAACTTTCTGCGCCGACTTCAACCGTTTTATAAAATGGTGTGAGCAAAGCAATGCTAAGCCAGGATTCGGCAATTTCCAATCATTTGTCGCTGCGTTTCTCGACGCCACCATTTTTGCCCAGCAATTCTGCACCATAGCCGAGATGAACGGACTTGGATGCTGCTACCTCGGCACGACAACATACAATGCCCCACAAATTGCCAAAACGCTTAATCTTCCACAATACGTTGTCCCTATCGTGACTCTGTCTGTCGGCATTCCCGATGATGATTCAGCCAAATCGGAGCGAATTCCATTGCAAGGAATCATACACAAGGAGCGATATGCTGATTATTCCACAACCGACATCTCTAATCTTTACAAAGAAAAGGAAGAGTTGCCGGCAAACATCAATTTTGTCAAGGAAAATGGAAAGGATTCATTGGCTCAGGTGTTTACGGATGTCAGATATTCTAAAGAAAACAACGAGACTTTCTCTAAAATATTTTTTGATTTTATTGAGCAGCAAGGATTCAAGTTCAGCAAATAGCCTTGAATATCTTCAAGAATTCATGAATGCCTATCGGTCCGAACCGTTTTGAGCAATTCAAGGAGTGAAGCATGGCAGCTCTGCTGTGTTAAAAAATGTTTTATTATCAAGCCCATATTCGTGTCGCTCCACATCAGCGGGAATGGCTTGTAAAGCCGTATGTAGTGCTATTTGCCAGCGATGCAAATAACCTTTTGTAATTGGTTTAAAGTCGACAAAAAGGTTAAAATGCTTTGTATCAACGATATTTTTTTATACCTTTGTCTGCGAAATTTAAAAAAAACGAGAGAAAGAGATCTCTCCATTGCCGAAAATCGGCAGGGGCTTTTCTCAGGTGGACTCCCAAGAAAGCCTTTAGTGTGAACTATAATTTAAATGAATGAGGAGAACATTTACAGCAATTGCGACAATTGCCATATTGTTGGTATTTACATCTTCTTACAACAGCTATGATGTAAGTGTTGATATCAACTCTTTCGCCCCAAACTTTGAAATAAGCAAATTAGGGAATCATTTCAAACTAAGCGAAACGAGAGGCAATTATGTGATAGTCAATTTTTGGACGTCGGACGATGCGGAAGCTCGCATCAGAAACATTCATTACGACAGATTTTTCAAATCCATCGGAAAAAATTTGAGTTTTATTTCTGTTAATTTCGACGACAGCGACAATATGTTCAAAGAGCTTGTCAGAACAGATGGGCTATCAGAAGTATCGCAATTTTACGAAAAAGACGGTATGGAATCCGAAGTGTACAAACGGTATCGTCTAAAGAGCGGAATGAACAGCTATCTTCTTGATAAAGACGGGAAGATTCTTGCCATCAATCCGACGCAGCAACAGTTGACTAAATATTTTTGTCAATAGCCACACATGCCGGAACAATTGAAAAATTGTTCCGGCTTTTTATTAAGAAATTGTTTGGCATTTTTTTTGCTATAGGATATATAAAATAAATTTTGACAATGATTGATTTTACAGACAGCAAGTTGGTCGAAGAAGATGGAAGCCCACAAATATGCCAAATCTTCACAGATGTAAAAGCCAACGAAAATACTGACAACGATATAGACCCACAGTCATTTACGTCCGATGTTCCTATCTTGGCGCTTCGGAATATGGTGCTGTTTCCCAATGTCGCAATTCCAGTAGCGGTTGGCCGCGACAAATCTTTGGCACTAATTGAAGCGGCACAAAAAACGAAAACGCCAATCGGCGTAATCTGCCAAAAAGACGCAAAAGACGAGGACCCCGGTCAGGATGGTCTATATCAAATAGGCGTAGTCGCAGAAATTATACGAGTGTTGGAATTTCCAGACAATTCCACAAACGTCATCATCCAAGGCAAATACCCATTCCAACTCGACAGTGTGACAAGCACCAAGCCTTTCTTGAGGGCTAACATCACGCCACTTGAAGAAGAATACCCATTGTCAGACGACAAGGAGTTCAACGTACTGGTGACAAGTCTTCGTGAAATCACATTGAAGATGCTCGACAAGTTGGGTAACAAGATGAACGAATTGACTTTTGCCATAAAAAACATCGACAATCCAGTTCATCTGATTGATTTCTTGTGCGCGAACTCCCCTTTGGAACCCAATGTCAAACAGCGGTTGCTGTCCAACCTTTCGATAAAGCAACGGGCATATTCCCTATTTATGTATCTCAACAGAGAGTCTCAACTGGTTGACATCCGCGCAGACATTGAGTCAAGAACACAGAAAGATATTTCCGAGCAACAACGGGCACATTTCCTTCAACAGCAAATCCGCACAATTCAGGATGAGCTTGGAGACACCGACGAGCACGATATTGACGAGCTTTATCAAAGAGCCGAGCAGAAACTGTGGAATGAGGATGTCAAGAACACATTCAAAAAGGAGATGCGCAAACTTGAACGTCTACAGCCACAAACTCCAGACTATTCTGTGCAGTACAACTATTTGGAGACACTTCTCGACTTGCCCTGGAATGAATATACAGAAGACAATTTCGATATTCCCAATGCAGAAAAACAGCTCGACAAAGACCATTTCGGACTGGACAAGGTAAAAGAGCGCATTCTTGAGCATTTGGCAGTGCTTAAGCTGCGAGGCGACATGAGAGCCCCAATCTTATGTCTATATGGTCCTCCTGGAGTCGGCAAAACCTCTCTTGGCAAGTCGATAGCGGAAGCCTTGCATCGCAAATATGTGAGAATGTCGCTTGGCGGACTGCATGACGAAGCGGAAATCCGAGGCCATCGCAAGACATATATAGGTGCTATGCCGGGACGAATCATACAAGGTTTGATTAAGAGCAAGTCATCGAATCCGGTATTTGTTTTGGACGAGATTGATAAACTTGGCCAAGATTTCAAGGGCGACCCGTCGTCGGCATTACTGGAGGCATTGGATCCTGAACAGAACTGCCATTTCCACGACAACTATGTGGACGTTGACTACGACCTGTCGCGTGTGATGTTTATCGCCACCGCCAATACCCTATCAACCCTTTCTCAGCCATTGCTTGACCGTATGGAGCTGATAGATGTGTCAGGTTACATTTTGGAAGAGAAGGTTGAAATCGCAAAGAAATTCTTGGTTCCGAAACAGTTGAAAGAACACGGATTCGAGGAAAAGGAGATTTCTTTCCCTAAAAAGGTTCTTGTGAAAATTGTGGAATCCTACACACGAGAATCTGGTGTCAGACAACTGGAAAAGAAAATAGCAAAAGTGATGCGCCGCATCGCATTGCAGAAAGCGAGCGGAAAGCCTTTTGAAAAGACTGTTTCTATCGACGCCCTTAAAGAGTATCTAGGACAGGAGGAATTCAGCCCTGACCGCTACGAGGGAAACGATCAAATCGGAGTTGTAACCGGTCTTGCGTGGACTGCTGTCGGAGGAGAGATTTTGTTTATCGAGTCATCTCTGTCAAAAGGCAAAGGCGAGAAGCTGACTCTTACCGGAAACCTCGGAGACGTGATGAAGGAATCGGCGGTTATTGCCCTACAATATTTGAAAGCCAATTGCAACAAATTCGGCATATCGCCTGACATATTCGACAGTTACAATGTGCACATTCACGTTCCAGAGGGTGCAATTCCTAAGGACGGGCCATCAGCCGGTGTCACCATGGCTACATCTTTGGCATCTTCTTTCACGAAAAGAAAAGTTAAGGACCACATTGCGATGACCGGAGAGATTACACTACGCGGGAAAGTGCTTCCTGTAGGCGGCATCAAAGAAAAAATTCTTGCGGCCAAACGTGCAGGGATTACAGATATTATTCTGTCGAAGGAAAATAAGAAAGACATTCTGGAGATTAAACCGTTATATTTGAACGGTCTGACATTCCATTATGTCTCAACAATCAAAGATGTTCTTGACCTGGCTCTTACAAACGAAATCGTTACAGAATAAAATGAATTATTGCTGCCCGATAAAACTCAGGAAAAGCAATAAAGTATGACTCGAATGCTAATTTTACGGCGTTCGAGTCATACTTTTTGTTTATTAATTCCACCTTAATTAAAAAGAGATGGTTCAGAAGGTGCATCGAAAGCCTTGGAAAGAATGATATCCCATTCCTTTTCGGGGTTGTTGAACAGACTGTAGAAATCGACGTAGTACATCAGTGCTATCCTGACCGCCATAAAACCGTCAGGAGCCTGATACATTCGGGGAAAGAATATGTCGGCAAGAGGCATATAAATCATGGTATATGACCTCAAATATGGCTTCCTGACGCCTTTTGTTGGCATCGGCGAGTGTACTGCGTCCAATCTTGAATGTGATTCCTATTTGTTCACCGACGACAGACGGTTCTCTCCGAGTATCAGATTCTCAAAGTCGGGAATGTCCTCTATGTACCGCTTGTTGCCCGATGCGTGGTCTATTGCGGACATAAACTCCTGCAGTCCGAGCATACTGTTCTGCAACGCCTCCTTTGTTTGGAAGCCTTTGCTCTTGACCTTCTTCTCATACTCGTCCCGTGCGCTTACTCTTTCTCTCACGCTTCTATCCACGTCCTCCGACACACGTGACGCATAGTCGAAGATGCTCTCGCCCGGCTTTCTGCTGAAGCGAGGCTTATCCTCGTTTTTGGGATTCTCTCTGACGGAGCGGTCAATTGAATCTGAACCTTTTTTGCCGTCATCAATAATTTCTTCGCCAAAAAGTTTTGGATTCTCAAAATCTTTCACTTTCTTTGCCACATCATCAAGGTTCAAACCGATTCTTTCAGACTCAGCGGGATTAGTCCGTAGACTGTTAATCAGGTCTTGAACCTTTTCTTTTTGGTCTATTCGTAATACTTTTCCATCTTGAATCCATTTTATCCATTCGTGGTTCTCTTTAGGAAATAATCCAGAAACACTGTTTATTTCTATATTGTCTGCTTTATAGTTGAGTGTCACTCCAACCAAGAAATGCTTTCCTCCTCGCGATACATCTACAATCAGATTGCGCATATTATTTTTAGAGTAATTGAAGATAGCTATAGGTTTCTGTATTGCGTTTACCAAGTCTCGTAAGTCAGTGGGGGCAAAAGGATGTCTCTCCGCTCCGGCTTTTTTCGCCAACAACGAAGAACGCATACTTATTGGGAGCGTTGGGAAACCTGCACTTTGCAACTCTGCTGATGGCATACCTAATTCAAAGCGATGGCCTTTTGGCAATTCGTTGTTTTGGTACTTCTCCAGCTCCTCATTAAACCGATTGTTTATTTCTTCAACAGGTTGTTCTGCAATACGTTCAGCCATCGCCCTCGTCCCACCTTCAAGACCTTGTATATCACGCCAATCATCACCCGGAATGTCGCGTCTTCTCTCCTTGTCCTCAAATTCAGACAGATATGCTATTCCGTATGTAAAACCTTTATTGTCTTTTTCCTTGGCATTGTCAATATACCAGTAACAACTTGCTATGTTGTTACTGTCACCACTGCCTCGCCTGTCAATTGCCGCAGATATGCCGCTGCCGACAGGCTTTGACAATCCCTTCCCCCAACCGAATTTCAGACTTCCCTGCGCTCCTATAGGCAGCATTCCGTCCTCCGTTATCTCGGAATAATGATTTCTGCCGACATTTGTCCGTTCACCATCCTTTACCTTAAACTCTCCGCTCCAATGGTCGCTGCCCCTGACAACATACTTGCCGCCCTTGTCTTCTCCGTACCAATACTCGGAGCCTGAATATGATGTATAGTCCGGTTTTCCTTTCGGTCTTTCCGTGCCTTCAAACACCGCTTTGGTGTCTTTATAAAAATTGTCGAATGTGAAAGTCCTCGATGTCGGCTTCACTCCGTTTATCAAGTCCCTCATAGCCATATCAGCCAACTCCTCGGCACTGCGGTAGCGGTTGATG